>PPYE01740137.1_pt1 | contig 48888 bp, 59 predicted proteins | sample 1559881 | NCBI WGS metagenome assembly PPYE01 (sample SAMN08240022, study PRJNA423297) | Human gut metagenome, whole genome shotgun sequencing project.
ATAGAGGTTGATTACACTTTGATGTATGGTTTTTCCACTGAGGAGACTCACGTTCGAATCGTGACGCTTTCCTTTTTTTTATTGTAAGAGCTGATGTAGTAAGGTACAATTCCAACATGATTATATTATTATTTTAATTTGTAAAAGCAACTCAAAGAATGGGTTGCTTTTTTGCGTTGAAAGGCGGGTGATGATAATGGCAAAAAATGAGTTCGCAAACATGACACCAGAAGAAAGAAGAGAGAACGGCCGAAAAGGCGGAATAGCATCAGGCAAAGCGAAAAGAGAAAAGAGAGCCATTAAAGAAACCCTTGAACAATTATTGTCTATGCTTCTTAGAAACGGAAAGAAAGCCGATATTGAACGTATTAAGAGCATTGCAGCAATCAAAGGGAAAAACATCACTATGCAAGAGGCTATTGCCATATCTATGCTAAACAAGGCTGCTAAAGGAGATGTTCGAGCCGCCGAATATGTACGTGATACCATCGGTCAAAAGCCGGACAATAACATGAATGTTGAAATGAGCGTTCCTGTCGTTTTCTATGGAGAGGATGACCTTGAATAATGAATTAAATGGCTTATATCTTCCTGACATAATCGGAAAAGGGTACAAGGATTTTTGGCATTATAAAGGCAGATATAGAGTCTGCAAAGGGTCACGAGGTTCTAAGAAATCAAAAACCACTGCTTTATGGTACATATATAACCTGATGAAATATCCTGATTCCAATCTATTAGTAATTAGAAAAGTAGGAAGGACATTAAAAGACTCTTGCTATGCAGATTTAAAATGGGCATGTCACAGGCTTGGAGTTGATAAGTATTGGAATTTCACTTTGTCTCCTCTAGAGGCTACGTACATGCCCACAGGACAGAAAATCTATTTTCGTGGTCTTGACGATGCTTTTAAGATTACATCTATAGCAGTTGACAAAGGTTATTTATGCTGGATGTGGATTGAAGAAGCGTACGAAGTAATGAAAGAGACCGATTTCGACACTTTGGACGAATCAATAAGAGGTGCAACTCCAGCACCACTCTTTAAGCAGATAACAATTACTTTTAACCCATGGAATGAGCGTCATTGGCTAAAGAAAAGGTTTTTTGATACTAAAGATGATGACATACTAGCATTGACTACTAATTATTTATGCAACGAGTGGCTTGATGCTTCTGATAAGCGCTTATTTGAAAGAATGAAAGTTAACAATCCTCGTCGCTATCAAGTGGCAGGATTAGGAAATTGGGGTATTGTTGAAGGTCTTATTTATGAGAATTGGAGAGAAGAAGATTTCACTATGATTACTGCAAGAGAGGCACGCGATGGCAAGGTTGGAATAATTAAAGATAAATTGAAAATGGCTGTAGGGTTAGACTTTGGTTACACAAATGACCCAACGGCTTTTTTCTTGGCTTTTTTAGACTTAGAAAATAAAAAGTTATATGTATATGATGAATTCTATGAAAAAGGCCTCACAAACAGAGCGATAGCCGACAGGATAATAGATTTAGGATACAGAAAAGAAAAGATAACTGCAGACTCTGCAGAGCCTAAGTCTATAGCAGAATTGAAAGGGTATGGCTTAAAACGTATTGAAGGCGCCAAGAAAGGAAAAGACAGTATCAATAACGGCATTCAATGGATACAGGATTTAGAAATCATTATTCATCCTCGCTGTGTGAATTTCATTACTGAAATATCCAATTACACGTGGGATACTGATAAATTTGGAACACGTTTAAATGTTCCTATTGATGACTTTAACCATCTGATGGATGCAATGCGATATGCATTAGAAAGATACATTACTAAACCAGATTGGCTAATCTAAAGAAAGGGGTGAGTGCATGCTGACAACTGAAGAAATTAATTTTTTTATAAATTTGGACAAGGGTTCAAAGATTAAAAGGTATGCAAGAAAAGGAAGAGATTACTATAAAGCAAATCATGATATTAAACATTACAGAATGTTTTATTATGATTCAGACGGAAACCTTGTCGAGGATACCACAAGAAGCAACACAAAAATAGCACATACATTCTTTCATGAATTAGTAGATCAAGAAGTACAGTATATGTTATCTAATGACGAGGGCTTTGTTAAATCTGATGACCCCGAACTCCAGAACAAATTAGATGATTATTTCAACTATAACGAGAATTTCATTGCTGAAATACACAAGCTTCTGACAGGATGTGTTTCAAAAGGGTTCGAATACATGTACGCATACAGGAACGAAGATGATGAATTATCTTTCATGTGTGCTGATTCATTGGGAGTTGTAGAAGTAAGAGATAAAGATACAGATGATGGATGTTCATATGTTATCTATTGGTACATTGATAAGATTGTTAAAGAAGATAAGAAAATAAAGAAAATTCAAGTATGGAGTGCTAATGATGTAACATATTACATTCAGGAAGATGATGGGAAAATCATTTTAGATCCTGGAGAGTCTATCAATCCAAGATACCACGCACTCTATAAAAAGAAGAGTGATAACAATATCTATGGAAAAAGTTTTGGATACATTCCATTCTTCAGGTTAGATAATAATGAAGACCAAAGAAGCGGTCTTTATATCATTAAAGACTTGATAGATGATTATGATTTGATGGCATCCAGCCTTTCTAACAATTTAATTGATTTCGACCATCCTTTATATGCTGTCAGTGGTTTTGAAGGGGATAACCTGGAAGAACTGCAGCAGAATATAAAAACTAAAAAAATGATTGGTGTTGGTGAGGGTGGAAACGTTGAAATCAAGACTATTGATATTCCTTTCCAAGCAAGACAGGCAAAATTGGATCTTGATGAAAAGAATATCTATAGGTTTGGTATGGGGCTGAACTCGTCTGGATTAAAAGACACGAACGCAACCACGAATATAGCAATTAAGGCTCTTTATTCATTGCTAGATTTAAAATGCTCCAAGCTAGAAATTAAATTAAAGCAGTTTATGCGAAAAATCCTCAAAGCAGTTTTAAAAGATATCAACGAACGTGAAGGAACAGATTATCAATCTAAACAGGTATACTTTAAGTTTATTCATAAGATTATGTCTAATGAGCAGGAACTAGCACAAACTAAATTGATTGAAGCACAAGCTAAGGAGACTTTTGTTAACAACATGATCACTCTTTTTGACTATCTCCCTAGTGAAACAATCATTAAAGAAATATGCGCTTATTTGGACATTGATTACGAAGAAATCAAAGATAAACTTCCAAAACCAAAAGAAGCGTATGAGCAAGTAGATGATGTGACTGATACGTTAAACAAGACGGTGCCAGATGAATAAGAGACAGCTAGAAGTTGAAAAAGCCAAACTGCGAGACGAGAAGAAACTTCTGAAGGAATTAAAAAAGATATATGAAGATGCAGCTAAAGAAGTAGAACAGAAAATAAGAATTTCAAATGGTAAGATTAACTTACTTCTTTCTGCCTATGATGAGTTAGATGAAAAGCAAAAATCATTGCTTAAATCTCAGATATATCAGAAGAAGTTTCAAGAAAATCTCAAAAAGCAGTTAGATGAACTGATTGGGAATTTAAACGCTGATTCTTATGACAGTATTACAAGATATCTAACAGATTCCTATTACACAGGATATGTTGGAACAATGTACGATATCCAGGGCCAAGGCATACCGCTAATTACTCCTATCAATGAGAAGCAAGTTACAAGTGCTATGACGTTAAATACTAAATTGAGTGTACCGCTGTATACTAGAATGGGTATTGACGTGGGTATTCTTAAGAAGCAGATTGCAAAGCATATCTCAAGAGGCATAGCCACATCCTCATCATATGCGCATATTGCTAGAAACATAGATGGAGCGTCTAATATTGGTTTTAATAAAGCAATGAGGATTGCTAGAACAGAAGGGCATAGAATACAGGTTCTTAGTGCCAATGACGCACAGCATGCAGCAAAGGCAAAAGGCTGTGAAGTAGTCAAGCAGTGGGATGCTACACTAGACGGAAGAACTAGACCAATGCACAGGCTTCTTGATGGTAAACTTGCAGAAATAGACGAGCCTTTTGTTGTAGATGATATGGAAGTTATGTATCCTGGAGGCTTTGGGATTGCTTCACAGGATGTAAACTGTAGATGTGCACTCCTTCAACGTGCTAGATGGGCTTTAGATGCTAACGAACTGAAGATATTGAAAGAGAGAGCGGCTTATTATGATTTAGATAAAAGTGAGGATTTTCGAGACTTTAGAGAAAAATATTTGATGGTATCGAATAAATTGAAAAGCTCAAATGATGATGGTAATATAGACATAGAAATAGATGGGTTCGCACCTTGCCTTATTGAACACAAAACAGGCAGAGTGGTTAATACTACTGTGAAAGAAATGAAAAGAAGCGAATTAAAAGGATATAATAAGTCGAGCGGATGGTTTATTAATTGGTCTAAGGTTCCACATGATCAGACCATAAAAGCTATATTCGCAGAAGGCAACGAGGAAATACAAGGCCTTATAGCATATAAGGCTGCACCTGATAAGTACACTATAGAGATTCATTGGATAGTTGCTAATCCCAAAAGCAATGGCCATTTAACAAAGAATAAAGAGTACAAAGGAATTGGTGCACATTTGTTTGCCATTGCGGCAAAGATTTCATTTGATGAGGGCTATGACGGTTATGTTCAAGCCAAAGCTGCTAATAGTCAATTGTTAAATTATTATATCGGTAAATTAGGTGCAAGATATTTAGGTGGTTATGATTTTTATTTAGATACCGCAGTAGCGAAAGAATTGTTAGAGAAGTGCAATTGGAGGGATGAATGATGAAGAATAAATTTGAACCAATACCAGACCCGACAGAAGAAGATGGATTCGAAGGTATATATGTCGGGGATTTAGAAGATGGTGAAAAATGTAGTATGGAATTTCCATCGTATGATTTACGTGGCTTAACAAAGTATTTACAAGAACATAATTTGGATCAGCCAACAGAAGAAATACTAGCGATGTTTAGAAAGTAGAAGTTATTTAAACGGTTCTGAAGAACCGTTTTTATTTTACCCTGAAAGGAGGCATTTAATGTCTGAAGGACTGCGACCGCACAGACACTGTTATTTTGAAGTAGAATCAAGAAGATACTTTGATAAAAACAGAGGCTGTGCAATCAGAAAAACGCACTATGAGTGCATGATTTGCGGTCATGAGTTCTATGAAACAGTAGAACTTTCTCATGATCCACCGCAATACAAGAATAAAAACAATGTATTAAGCAGAAATAGAAACAGAGGCTAGACGTAGGCTCTTTTTATTTTGCCCTGAACATGGCGTTTAAAAGGTTTATAAAATTCATCCAGCATGATGTTAAAAAGGCAAACTTACACTGGCAGACACCAGATATAAAAACAGAGTAAGTAATAGGAGTAATGATATGGATTTTTTAAAAGAGATTTTAGGTGAAACACTTTTTGAACAGGTTTTCAAAGCAATTAATGAATATAACGGTAATGAAGCCAACAAAGATAAACAAGTCAAAATTGGGAATCTTGCAAGCGGTGAGTACGTTGGAAAAGGTAAATATGAGGCGCTACAAGAAGAATTGAATTCAAAAGGTACAGAATTATCTAATGCGAATAATCTTATTGCAGAACTAAAAAAAGCAGGCAAAAATGACAAAGAGATGCAATCTAAAATTAACGATTATGAAGCAACTGTTGAAAACTTACAAAAGCAGTTAGCAGAAACAAAATTAAAGAGTGCAGTAAAAGTTGCTTTAATGTCTGAAAAGGCAGTTGATGTTGATTATTTAACTTATAAATTAAATGAAAAATTGAAAGAAAAGGGCGAAAGCTTAGAACTTGATGAAAATGAAAATATCAAAGGTTGGGAAAATACTGTATCAGCATTAAAGACACAGTTCCCAAATATGTTTGAAAATGCTTCAGATGATAATGGAGATGGTTATCAGAGAGTTGGCAATGGACAGTTAGATCACGGAAAAAATGACGGTTCATATACTAGAAAAGACATTTTAAAAATGCCTTACTCTGAAAGATTGAAAGTCTTCAACGAAGAACCTGAAGCATATCAAGAAGCAATGAACACGAAATAAAAAAAGTAAAAGGAGATAAAAAATATGCCAACAGTTACAACAATGAAAAATGTAATCAATCCTCAAGTTATGGGAGATATGATTGAAGCAAAAATTGATGCATTAGCTAAATTAACACCTTATGCAAAAGTTGACACTACTTTAGAAGGCACAGCAGGCGACACTAAGACAGTTCCATCATGGAAGTATATTGGAGACGCAGAAGACTTTGATGTTGAAGAAGCATCAAAAACAGATAGCGAAATCAAGACAACAAATTTATCAGCCACTAGCAATACATTCACAATTAAATGTGCTGCTAAATCAGTCGGAATTTTACAGACAGTCATTAATTCCGGATTAGGAAATCCAATTGGTCAGGCCGAAACACAGTTAGCGAAAGCAATCATGGGCAAAGTTGATAATGACTTAGTTGATGCAGGGTATACCACTAAGAATATCTATAATCCTGCAACATTAGCGGCTATCTCATACAATGGCATTGTAGATGCGGACGCCATCTTCGAAGATGAAGAAGACGGTATTGAAAAAGTATTATTTATTCATCCTTTACAGCATTCAACTTTAATGAAAGACGAAGATTTTAAGTCAGCAGATAAATTTGGACAGTCTGTGTTAGTAAAAGGTGCTGTCGGAAAAATTGGAGATTGCTGGGTCAAGAAGTCTAAAAAGATTAAATATATTGAGTACGAAAAGGCTGATGAGGGAACAATTACTATTGTGGAAGATGGAACATCAGAGTCTACAACTGCTAAGCATTTAAAGACTGTACAGAAAGGATGTAAGGATGTTTTAAAAATCGGTGATAAAGTAAATGCACTCGCCGAAAAAGATAAGTATTATTTAGATCTTTTATTAAAAATGGAACCTGATTCAGCAGAAACTGAATACACAGAAGAAGAGCTACCAGCATTAACAATTTTCTTAAAGAAAGATACTCAGGTAGATCATGAATGGTTTCCAAAAAAGCAGAAGCACGACATTACTGCTACTAAATATTATGGAGTTGCAGTAACAAATGAAGCAAAGGTTTTACTTGCTAAATTTAAAAAATAAGAAAAGAGGTGATTTTCTATGATCATGACAATTGAAGAGTTCAGGCTTTTGAATGATACAGATGACTCAGACGAAATCATCAAAATGAAATTAGAAGCCTTAGAATTGATGATTAGAAAATACACTAATAATAATTTCCAAATGCGCAATTTTAGAACGACCGCCAATATTTCAGACGGTCGTTTTTCTTTTACTGGTCCTCAATTTTTTAAGGTTGGTGACACTGTACAGGTATCTAATTCATCTTTTAATGATGCTTTATATACTGTGACAGAAGCAAATGAGCATGACTTTGTGGTTGACAAGCCTGTCAATAATGAGGTTCGTGTCTTATGTACTAAAGTAGAATATCCTGCTGACATTAAAATGGGTGTTATCAACCTCATGAAATGGGATAAAGAGAATAGAAGCAAGGTCGGAGTACAGTCAGAAACAATTTCTAGACACTCTGTGACCTACTTTAACATGGATGGGGATAATTCTTCTCTTGGCTATCCAAAGTCTCTCACAGGCTTCCTAAAGCCTTATATGAAAGCGAGATTCTAATATGATAGGTGGAAATATTACAGCAGTTCTTCAAAAATGCATATATTCTTTCAACGAGATTGGTGAGCCTATTGAAGATTATGCGGAATCAATCTCTTTGTTTGGTTTCTTAGACTTGTCAAGTGGGGACAGTCATTACACTAACTTTAACGCAAAGGTACAGGAGTCAACCCACATTTTCATCTGTGATTATAAGGACTTGAAAGGCTATAGTGCTGATAACTCAAGGTTGATTGTAAATGATGAAGTCTATGATGTGACTTTGATTGATGATCCGATGGGAATGCATCAACATTTAGAAATCTATTTACGATACAAAGGTGCACAGAATGAGCAAAATACAATTTGAAGATAACTCAATGTTTATAATCGACGAAATTGAGAGCGCAGCTTTAAAGTTTTTGGAAGAAGCAAGTGGAGAACTTGAGTCACAAGTTAAGAGAAACACTAGAGTAGACACCGGACAGTTAAAAAACTCATGGGAGCACGTGGTAGATGCTGACAATATGATTGGTATTGTTGGATCAGCAGAAGAAAATGCTATATGGGAAGAGTTCGGCACAGGTGAGTACGCTCTTAAAGGTAATGGTCGCAAAACCAAGTGGAAGTACAAGCACCCTAAATACGGATGGGTTACTACTACAGGAAAAGCACCATCAAGAGCGCTTGAAAAAGCCAAGAACTCCTCTAAGAAAAAGATTCAAGCAAGAGCTGAGGAAATCTTTGGAGGCATTGGAGAATGACAACAGAAGGCTTGAATTTTATTTCCGATGCATTAAAGCCACTTATTAACTATCACTTTCTCTATTACAAGACTGATAGAGTTGAATACCCTTATTGGGTTGGGGAATATATCGAAACTGAATACAGTGCAGAAACCAATTACCAGGAAACCCCTTTTATTCTCACAGGTGTAACAAGAGGCAGTTATTTAGAACTAGAAAAGCAAAAGGAAATTATTAAAAAGGCCCTCAAAGATAAGAGAGCCATTTTATCAAACGGAACAGGCATAGCAGTATATTTTGACTATTCAATGCCGATTCGTGTAGACGATATAGAATTGCAGAAAATACAGATTAATTTAACAATCCAAGAATGGGAGGTATAAATATATGGCGAATGAAACCATTCCTTCAAGTGGAATTACAGCCAAAACGCCTGAAAACATTATGTTAGGTGCTGGAACTATTCACAAGGGCTTGAAATACGAAAGCAGTAAATGGAACTTTGTAGAATCATTATTTTGCGCAACGTCAGGCGGTGGTTCAGTAAGTTTTTCTCCTGAATTATTAGACTTAGATATTGATGGAGCAACAGTCAAATTCGTTGGTGGCACTCTAAAAGTCGGAGAAAGCGCCAAGATGAAATTTAAACTGGCAGAAATTACTCCTGACTTTATTAAAAAGTCTATCTTTGCTAAAGAAGTGGAGAGCAGTAAGGCAACAGGATATACAGAATTAGTATCTAAGCCACAGATTGAAACAGGTGACTATTACGAAAATCTAGCATATGTCGGAAAGAAGATTGATGGAACTCCAATCATCGTTATTTTTGATAAGGCACTATGCACATCAGGTTTTTCTATTGAAGGTGAAAATAAAAAGATGGTAGTATCTGAAGCAGAATTTGAGTGTTATGCGGAGTTGGAACAGGCTGATAAGAATGTACTACCTTATCACATCTATTACCCTAGTGCCGCAGCTGCATAACTAAATTAAGGATTGAAAGGAGTTATTTATGGAATATGAATTAAGAAAATTAAAAGCGACAGATGCATTTTTAATCATTAAACTAATTAATAAGTTTGGCATTATGGAATTCAAGAAATGCTTTAATGCGAATGAGATTGCTAAACTAGCAGAAAACAAGGAAGGACTATCAAAAGAGGAACTAACTGAAAAAGTCGGTTTCAATATCATTCTTTCTTGCTGCGCAGTTATTTTTGAAAACATTGGAAAATGTGAAAATGAGGTTTTTGAATTCTTGTCAGCTGTAAGCAATCTAAATAGAAAGCAGGTTGAATGCTTATCACTTGCAGAACTTGCACAGATGATTATTGAAATCTTTCAAAAAGATGAATTCAAAGATTTTTACAAGGTTGTTTCTGGATTGCTGAAATAGGAGAAGTCGGCTTCATGGATTTGGTTTACAAGAGGTATTCCAACCCCATGGAACTGATTGATAACATGATCTCTTTTTCTAATTTTTCAGAGTTCATTTCTGAACTTGCTGACAATGTCTCAGACGAGAAGTTATACGACATCTGGAAATCAAAAGTATATGATAAGTCATACGCTGACTTTAAGAACGAAATGATGTCTAAGTGGAAGAAAAACACAGGAATTGAAACATCTGAAACAATGACCGATGAAGAGATGGAAACAACTATAAATGACTCCTATGAAATTCTTAACAGTTTTAATCCTAATCTTTAAGAAAAAAAGAGAGGGGGAAATAAATGTTAGAATTATTTAAACTCTTTGGATCTATCGGATTAAAAGGAGTTGAAGAAACAAAAAAAGGTATAAAAGACACTACTAATACAGCAAAAGAAGAATCTAGCAAGATTGAAAAAGCTGTAAACAAGACAGGTGAGATTGCTTCTAAAGTCGGCAAGGCTGCAATAATTGGAGCAACTGCAGCTGCAACGGCTATAGGCACTATTACGAAGTTTGTTATACAGCATTATGCTGAATATGAGCAGTTAGTCGGTGGTGTCGAAACCTTATTCGGTGCTCAAGGCATGAGCCTAGAGAAATATGCCGAGAAAGTCGGACAGACAGTCGAGCAAGCAAGAGGAAAATATGATCAGTTAATACAGGCGCAGACAGAAGTCATGAATAATGCGAAAGTTGCATATAAGACGGCTGGAATGAGTGCAAATGATTATATGAACACTATCACTTCTTTTGCTGCTGCATTAAAGCAATCAACTGCCAATGAAATGGAAGCGGCTAAAGTCGCTAACCAAACTGTTATTGATATGGCTGATAATGCGAATAAGATGGGCACCAATATGGAAGATATCCAAAACGCTTATCAGGGGTTCTCTAAACAGAACTACACAATGCTCGATAACCTTAAACTTGGCTATAGCGGCACGAAATCAGAGATGGAGCGACTTTTACAGGACGCTGAAAAACTGACAGGGGTTCACTATGACATCAATAATTTAAGTGATGTATATAATGCCATCCATGAAATACAGAAGAATCTAGGCATTACAGGTACAACAGCCAAAGAAGCGATGAAAACTATCGACGGCGCTATGAAGATGACTAAAGCGTCATGGGATAACCTTTTAACAGGTCTAGCAGACCCTAAACAGGCAGTTGGACCGCTTATTAGTGAATTTGCTAAGAGTTTGGGAATTCTTGCCAAAAATGTGACTCCGAAAATTAAAGAAGTATTTGATGCACTTCCTAATGCATTGATACAGATTACACCGCAGCTAATGAATATGATCATTGATTTAGCGCCTCCTTTAATCCTTGCAGCTATTAATTTAGTGGCTGGATTAATTGGCGCATTGCCTGGTATTATATCTCCTATTTTCAGTCAATTATCTAGTCTAATTGGTTCTGGTATGATTGATAAAATAGGTCAGTCAATCTCTAGCAATATGCCTACTTTAATATCTAAAGGATTGGACATGTTACTTCAATTCTCTCAAGCAGTATTGACTTATCTTCCAGTGCTTGTGGGAATGGGAATGAAATTAATCTTTTATCTAGTACAAGGATTAATGTCAGCACTCCCTACTTTAATATCTAAAGTGCCTACTATCATAGCAAATCTAGCAGATGCATTTTCTAACAGTTCACAGACTATTTTTGCATGGGGAGTTAAAATCATTGCTGAAATCATTAAAGGTCTTGTAATGTCTATTCCTTCATTGATTGCAAATATTCCTAAAATTATTTATGCGATTTTTGCGGTATGGAATGCAATAAATTGGTGGAATTTAGGCAAAGGGCTTATTAATGGAATCAAGAACGGTATTACTAGTATGGGAGGATCTCTTACTAGTACAGCGAAAAACCTTTTTGAAAGTTTAAAGAACAGTGTTTCAAATATCTTTAATAACATAAAGAAAGTTATTGAAAGTCCTATTTTCGGTGCTAAGACTAAAGTTTTAGCGATTATAGGAGAGTTGCAGAATGGTGTTAGAGTAGGCTTTAACTTCATTAAGTCACATGCCTCAAGTGTTTGGAACGGCATAAAGAACGCTATCATGTCACCAATGAGTACCGCAGCTAATTTTGTAAAAGCCATTATCAATAAAATTAAAGGGTTCTTTAATTTTAGGATCTCATGGCCGCATATTCCGCTACCTCATTTTAATATCAAACCTAACGGCTGGAATGTGGGCGACCTATTAAAAGGCAAAATCCCATCGTTGGGTATTAAATGGTATGCACAGGCGATGGACAATCCAATGATCTTGGACGCCCCAACAATTTTTGGAATGTCAAACGGTCAGATGCTAGGTGCCGGAGAAGCAGGCGCTGAGGTTGTGGCTGGTAGAGATACATTGATGAAGATGATTAATCAGGCATCTAACAACAGGGCTGATGAAATCCTAGAAGCGTTACACAGAATAATCGCTTTATTGTCTGATGAAGATAGAATGCACGATATTATTGTAAAAGCACTAAATGATGGTTCTTTTGCTGTTATGTTAGATGGTCGAGAAGTGGGAAGGATTGTGAGAAAATATGCTTGACAGAATTACACATATTAATTCGAATAATGAGACACTAGACTTTACTTCTCTTGGCATCTTTGTGAATTACAATGACTTGAGAAATTTTGAGTGGATTGTGAAATCCAATAACAATAGAATCACCGGATTTTATAAAGGAATTGTCAAAAAGACGATTCCTTTTGTGTTTTTGGTTGCCGATCAGCAGAAAGCTAATGAGATTAAAAACCAATTTTATGAGCATTTTGAAATAGACATCCTCAAAAAAGAGAAAGGATATTTTGAAATAAATGGTTATAAATATTATTGCTATGCAATCAAGTCCACTAAAAGCAAATATCTAATTGATAAGAGACTCTTATATTTAAGTGTTGAAATCACTACAGATGACTCTTATTGGATTAAGGAGACATCCTACACCGCTGACTTTAGTTCCAGCAGTGCAAGAACAGTCACTAAATATCCTTTCACGTATCCTTTTACGTATTCAGTCCCAAAAACAGTAAATGTTGTAAATGATTCATTTACTGATACAGATATGATCATGCGAATCTATGGAAGATGCACGAACCCTATTATTAATATCAGTGATAACACTTATCAATTATATGTGACTTTAAATGCTGAAGAATACGCAGAGATCGACACATTCAAGAAGACTATCACAAAATATTCTTCTAATGGAGTGCGGTCCAATATATTCAATTCTAGAAATAAGAACTATGATACTTTCAGGAAGATACCCCAAGGCTCATTTGACATAACTACAGTTGGAGTTGAAAAAGTTGACATAGTATTGATTGAGCGAAGGGGTGAGCCTAAATGGGATTAGGATACATCTATACAGATGCTAATTACAACGAATTAGGATACCTCGCTCATTTTGATGCTGACATTGAAATAGGAAAATATGATGTAACTAAGAACGATTTTGAATTGACATTATCCTTGGAAGATAGAGACCCTTTATTTACAGTTGGGTCTCTCTTTTATAAGGAGAACACTGAAATTGGTGGAGTAATTCAGCGATTAAAGATTAATACATCAGATAATACCATCACTATGATAGGTCCTACGTTTAGAGGATTATTAGAAAAGGAATTTGTACAGCCACCGAATGGGAATGCATATTTGAATCTGAACGCTGAAGCTAATACATGCATCAATACTCTCATTGGTGACAGGTTCGACAGTCTATTTACTGTCGATAATGTGGGCGCTAGCAATATCAACGTTAAATATAATGTGAGAGATATCAACCTCTTACAAGCGCTAGAGAAGTCGCTAGGAGCTAGTAATGCAAGATTATGTATTAGACATCAGGTTGATGGTAAAATTCATCTGTACGCTGAAAAAATCAATGATTTAAGCGACACGTTACAGTATGACAATGACTATCAGATAGATATGATAGTCAAGACAGAATCTAAACCATATAATCACATCTTGTGTCTAGGAAAAGGTGAGTTACTAGATAGATTAAGAGTTAATCTATATCTTCAGTCTGATGGATCGTGGTCTGAATCCAATGAGACTTATAAAGGCTTGAATAGAAAAACATACAAGCACGAGGATGTGAATGTTGAAAATCATGATGAATTAATCAAGAATGCAATTGAAAAGGTAGCAGAAGCGAATGAGAGCGACACGCTTGAAATCTCTTTTGATGCTGATGATGCAGAACTGTTTGATATTGTCGGAGCAAAAGAAAACGTTACAGGTATATCGTTCAAGGAGCCGATAACTCAAAAAATAATCAAGGTTAGTGATGATGACATTGAAATATCATATAAGGTAGGTGATGCGAAGTGATAAAGAACATTAATATAACAGATGCTGAAGTCAGCGCCGATTTACATGGATATATGTATTTAGCATTATATGACTATTACGGTATCTTACACGCTGGCAGTAGAATGACGGCTGAAATCATTTCTAATAATGAAATCAAGATAAATGACGGGATCCTGTGCAATTACGGAAGATTTATGCGAATCGTTGGAAGTGAAACAGTCAGAATCGAAAATGGTTCAAGTGGCATTAAAAGAACAGACCTCATTGTTGCTAGATTTACTACAACAGGGATAAAAGAGACACATACACTTACAGTGATTAAAGGCCCAGCAGGTGGAGCAGAACCATCATACAATCAGACCGACATATACAGCGGTACTGGCACACGTGATTTAGTATTATATGCAGTCCATCTAAACGGCTTAAACATCACATCTGTAGAGCGTAAATGTCAAGAATACATGAGTATCAGGGAATTGATGGAAACTGTTTCTAAAAATGCATGGAGTGTTTGGATTAGCTGCGGTATAAACGCTTGCGGGATCAAACTTGAATATAGATATAATGAAGGGTTAAAACTAGTCGAATTGAAGTGGGATGGAAATGTAACTGCACCCATAGCGAATAATACTATGGGCTACATGTGGGAAGGCTTTCCCACTGATAAGTCGCCAAAAGGAAATATGTTCATTCCAGTACAGACGCAGACCAATGATTTAACACTCCGTTATTATCCTTCTACAAGCGATATTACAGCGAGCCATTGGACCTTGACAGCGATGCATGGTACGGTCAGCAAAGCATATGTATGTGGTAAATTTATTTATTCTTACGCTTGATGAAAAAGAGGTGATTAAATGATTAATATTATTATTGATAAACAGGGTAGACCATCAAAAGGAAGTATATTTCTAGGTAATCAGCATGAAAACCTGGATGAAACATTACAATTCTTTTTTCCGAAAGAGTATGAGAATTACTATAGATATATCGCATATTGTTATAAGGATAGAAGAACAGGAAAGAAAATCACAGGCATATCACCACTTGTAGAAGATGCTTTTAAAGTAACTAGCGCAATCACCAAATGTGCTGGAATGTGGCAGTTATATGTTATCTGTAAGACTACACAGATTGATGAAAAAGCAACAATCATTGATTTGACAGCAAATAACAGCACTGGAGAGCATATCTTTATCAGTGATGCTATAAACGGAAGAATCAGCGGTAATGAGATTGACATTGAAGCTTTTGAAAATAGCGCTGTGGATGAAAACATCAAGATTCTTTATGATGAAATCTTATCTCTTAAATTAAGAGTTGAAAAGAATGAAGAAACTAGACAGTCACAGGAAAATACCAGACAGACTGCTGAAACCAATAGAGCCAATGCTGAAAACGAACGTGTTATTGCTGAACAGTCTAGAAGTGATAATGAAGTACATAGAACACAGTCAGAAGAATCTAGAGTAACTGCAGAATCTAAGCGTGTTGAAGTTGAAAAGGCACGTGTTAAATCTGAAACACTTAGAGGTCAGTCAGAAAACGCTAGAGTCAATGCAGAAAATATACGTGCTGAAGCTGAAAAATCACGTGTGAACGCTGAAGGTGGTAGAGTGTCAGCAGAAAATGAACGCGTGAAGTCTGAAACTCTTAGAAAACAGTCTGAACAGACTAGAAGTAATGAAGAATCAACTAGACAGTCAGCAGAAAGAACTAGAGTATCTGAAGAAAATGCACGTAAGCAGGCAGAAACTGCACGCGTAAGTGCTGAACAATCTAGAGTATCTGTAGAAAGTCAGCGTGTAAATGCAGAAGCCAATAGAGCCAATGCAGAACGTGCTAGAAGTGAAGCAGAAACCAATAGAGTGAATGCTGAACAGTCACGTGTGGATGCAGAAAAATTAAGAGTTACGGCTGATGCTGACAGAACCAATAAGACTAATACAGCACTTAAGACTTTGGAAGATGCTGTTGAAAGCGCAAGAGAAAAATACAGTCAGCATTTCTTTGAAAATGCTTTTGCTTTACAAAGAACAGGAAAAGTGTATACTGTCAAATTCCCTCTTTGGGCAACTTCACATAATCCAATAGGTGAAAAACTAGATGATAACGCTGGACTTGTGTTAGAACCATCAACTAAGACTATCAGAGGTAGAAATGATTATAAGGATATACCGCTATTTAAGACTTATGATGTAAATGCTTATGTGGATGATGATGGTGTACGTCACGTAACAGCGATTAAAGGCGATAAGAATTTTAAAGATACTGGCAAGAATGACGTGTTTGTTTTAGGTATGTCATTTTATGAAAAAACATGGGCTGATGATCAATATTGGTATTATTCAAGAACTGATGTGCCTAAAGACGGATATACTCTCGCTAGAGAATGTATCAATCGAGACGGTACAGATCAGCCGTATACATTGACTGCTAAGTACGTATCAAGCATGATTGACGGAGTGTATTATTCCACAAAAGGACAGGCTCCAGCACGTACTTGTAGTAATCCAAAAGGCAATATTACAAGTGTTGACAATTCTTATTATGGATTAATCAGAAACTGTAAAGAGAAAGGCACTTTCTATACAGGCGGATTAATGTGTGATTATAAATCAATTCTCACTTCGCAACAGTTAATGCTCGGGACTACGGTTCCAAAAGCAAAAATATGGGGATGCACTTCTTGCTGGGGCGAACCTGTCGCATCAATTCAGAGCGCAGAAAAACATACTTATTTTCCTGTTAAAAAAACGGATGCAGATAATTATCCTGTTGGTTGTGGTGTATCTGTAGGATACAAGCATCTAAATAATAATGGCACAGCCACACTTGATAGAGCATACGCAGAAGCGCACGCATATGCCAATGATGTAAAAGTCTTAAAAAAAGAACCTTTAGATGATAATAACGTAGCAATCTATCTAGATATCGAAGAACCATTTAATACAATGCCTGTGCAGTTAAGCGATACAGTCTCAAGTGAGATATACATTTTATCAATGCATTGGCATAGTGGCTTTAGCGATGACGTATTAGATAGATGTGGCTGTCCGTGTGAAGATGTCAGCGGTTTAACAAGCGGTCGCTATCCAATGGCTTGGCAGGGAGTCGAGCTCATGGTCGGAGGCTATGAAACCTTCGCAAATGCATTTATGGATATAGTCAGCCTGACTACTAGAGACGTTTATATTACAAATGATGCAACTAAACTGACTACTGATGATGACGCTGCTAAAAGAGCTTATAAGAAACTGCCTTATCAGATGATGGTTGCTAAAAATAGTCAATGGAATTATGTAACAGAAATTAAACTAGATTTAGAAAATGGGGCGTTCGTTCAGACACAGTCTGGCCAAGATGGTTCTTCAAGTGCAACGGGCTTTGGAGATGCTATCTATTTTGATGCTGCAACGAGCGGAACACGCGAGGTCCTTTCGCTTGGCAGTCTGGGCTTTGGTTCTGCTGCTGGGCTTACCTTTTGCGTTGGTGGCAGTTGGCTCGGTGGCACTGGCTGGGACATCCTCGCTCGCCTCTCAGTCAATGCGGTAGGGGGTGAATTGACTGCGTAGCAGTCAAGAGGGGATCTCCCCTTAGCGATAAAATTTTATAAGGGCTTCTAAAGATGTGGGGCTGTTCCTTTCGCTTGGCAATCTGAGCTATGGTTCTAATGCTGGACTTACCTTTTGCAATGGTAACAGTTGGCTCGGTAACACTAACTGGGACATCCTCGCTCGCCAATCTGATAAAAAATATTTTTAACATTTAGAAGTCGCACCTGAGCAGGGCATCTCAAAAATGAGATCTTTAGCTTTGCTAAAAATAGGATGTGAAACAAATGTGTCTAGTAATGCAAACGAAAGGCGCATCTCATCAGAGAGTTATTTCAAGGTTGAGAAAACCTTTTATAAGGAGTTATCAAAAGTGAAGAGATATTTGAAGGATTTTAAGTTGACAGTGGACTTTGTCAAAAGCGCAATATATGACTGTTTAAACAGTCGTGGAAATTCCAAAAAGCGCTGGAAACGTCTAGACGTGGCTTATTTTCTGTCTGACTATCTCATTATCTTTAATCGTAGCCGTGGCTTAAACCGTCAAGATTTAGCACATCACATACATAACTACATCATGTCACACAATGATTTTAAAAAGGCCTTTAATAATCTAATCCATGATATTGCTGTATCTATATTTAATGAGATAGACACACAGTCTATCACTTTGGAGCCTATAAAGTATATTGATAAATTTGATGCTTCAAGTGGTAAAGTCAGAAAGATAGGCTTAGCGACTATCAAGCAACAGGTATATGATTATGTTGCAGTAAAGGCTTGCAATCGTATGTTTATGAATAAGATAGGCACTTACCAGTGTGCCAGCATAAAAGGCCGTGGGCAAATATATGGCAAGAAAGCCATTGAAAAATGGATTAGAAAAAATCCTAAATCCTGCAAGTGGGTTTGGAAGGGTGATGTTAAAAAGTTTTATCCATCCGTACCACATGATAAATTAAAGAGACTTTTGAGAAGGGATATAAAGAACGATACAGTTATTTATATCCTTTTTACGTTGATTGATACATATGACACAGGATTATGTATTGGATCGTATCTTTCTAAGTCTCTAGCCAATTATTATCTGTCATACGCTTATCACTATTTAAGTGAGCAGTGCTTTAAAATTAGGCATAAAAGAGATGGCACTGTTAAACGTGTAAAACTGATAAGCCATCTCTTATTCTATATGGATGACGTTGTTATTTTCAGTTCGACCAAAAAGGACCTTAAATTATGCATTAAAGCATTAAATAACTATTTAAGTGTGCAATTAGGCTTAAAAATTAAGAATAACAAGCAGTTATTTAAATTGGATAGCCGTCCAATCGACATGATGGGCTATAGGATCTATACAGACAAGACCATAATTCGAAAGAGAATCTTTAAACGTGCAAATAAGGTGATATGCAGATATCGCAGTCCAGAAACGATTATGTCAGTAAAGGATGCTAAATCTATCATGGCTTATAAAGGATATTTTGATAATTCCAACAGTATTAAGTATAAAAGAAAGCACAAATGTGAGCGTATTTTTGAACACGCTAGAAAGGTGATTAGAAATGAGAACAAAGGCTTTATTCACACAGAAACAGCCATCATATCGTTACTTTAAAGTAAATGATGTGCGTGCTGATATCTTTATTTACAGTTACACAAAAGATGTATTAGATGAAGAAACAGGCACAACATTATATGAGCATGAGTTTAATCAGTTTACTGTCAAACCATCTGATATTACAGAAGATATGATTAAAGAAAACCCATTAAAATACATGGATTATGTTGCGCCTGTTGAAAAGTCAGATGCGGAAAAGTTGGCTGATGCAGAAAACAGTATTACAGAGTTGCAGTTAGCTCTAGTTGAATTATGCGAAAGTGTAGGTGTATAGCAATGATTAATATTTATGTTGATTTAATTATTAAAGGTGAAAAGACTATTGAAGATGTACCACTCAAATTATTCGGTAAACCAATGAAAGAAAAAGTAAAACAGGAATTAATTAAAAGAGGTCGTGAGGATCTTGCAGGAGGTAAATAATTATGGATTTCACACAGTTAACACAATATTTTGTTTTAGTCGTTATGATCGCATGCCTGGTTGTTGGATATGTTATCAAGACATCTTTTGATAAAATTCCCAACAAATATATTCCAACAATTTTAGCTGTTATTGGTGCAGTGCTAAATGCAGTAGTGAGTGGTGCATCTGTTGAGTCTGTTGTTTATGGGGCTTTAATGGGGCTTGCTTCTACAGGCTTACACCAAGCATTTACTAGATTTGTTGAGGGCGAAGAAAAAGGAGACATTTAACTATGAATGAAGCACAAGCAATCTACACTGTTATTATTGGGATTGGTGCGTTGTTGGGTGTCATGACTCCTGTTATTAAACTAAACAATAGTATCACAAAACTAACTACTACTATTGATTATATGGCAGATAGAAACAGAAGACAGGATGCACGATTAGATGCGCATAGTAAAGAGTTAGATGACCATGAAAAAAGAATCAGTCATCTAGAAAAGTAGAGGATAGAAAATGGGAACAGATGAATTTTTAAACTGGGCATCCAGCGAAGTTAGAAAATACGTAAATAGACATAATCCAAAAAGCGAAGTGGAGGTCTTTGACATTTATGTTGTATGGACCTGTAAGACACTTCAAAATAACAAAGCATTATTGTCAACTACATTGTCAGACGGCTTATATTTCGAAGCCACTTATAATGGAGACAAAAAAGAATTATATCTAGATGCCTATAAAAAAGAAAAGAACATGTGTATTAAAGTAGGCGATTAATTCGCATTCTAAAGATTAGAGCAGAAATCGAAGGTATTGAATTATAAGAAAGAAGGTATAAAGTATGAATTTTAACGTACATGGTGGACATAGCTTAAATTGTCGTGGAGCAAGTGGATTATTAGACGAAGTCAATGAAGACAGAAAAGTTAAAAATAAAGTCATTGAGTTGTTAAGAGCAAATGGTCATACCGTTTATGATTGCACCGATGATAACGGAGCAACACAAAATGCAAATCTAAGAGCAATCGTTAATAAATGTAATTCACATTCTGTTGATTTAGATGTATCTATTCATTTAAACGCAGGGGGTGGAACAGGAACAGAGGTGTATATCTATAACGATAGTTCAAAAGCCAAAGATGAAGCTGAAAGGATTGCCAAGAACATTTCTAACACTCTAGGCATTAGAAATAGAGGTGTTAAAACATCTACTAAGTTATTTGTGTTGAGAAAGACTAAATCTCCAGCACTACTTGTTGAGTGCTGCTTTGTTGACAACGCTATTGATAAAATGAAATGGAACTCTGACAAGTGCGCAAAGGCAATTGTAGAGGGTATCTTAAATAAGAGTGTTAATGAACACGTTGAAACTCCTACACCTAAGCCACAGAGCAATGCATCTAGCACTTTAGGTACTTATATGATTACTGCAAGTGATTTAAGTGTCAGAACAGGACCAGGAGCTAACTGTAGAAGAAAGACATATGAGGAATTAACTAAAAATGCTAAAGCCCACGATTACGATAAGGACGGCTGTCTAAATTATGGCACTCGTGTCACTGTATCTCAATTCGATGGAGATTGGGCAAAGATTCCTAGTGGATGGGTTGCTAAAAGATACTTGAAAAAAGTCTAATTTAAGTTTTATTATGAGTTTATTCATAAAGATGTTGACTAAACTCGACTAAATCTCGACTACACAACAATTTAAAGCATAAGAAAAGACCAGGGCTTAATTGCTCTGGTCCTTTTTTGCTTTCTCAATAACTGCTTCCATTGCTTCTCTGAAAACAGCAGACTGCTTTATTCCTAGTTTCTCACATGCTTCTCTGAACTCGGTGACAAATTCAGTTTTGTAACTAACGCTTACTGTTTTCATATTACTTTTTGTCCACTGTCTGACATATTCTTTTTGATTGAATTTTTCTTTTTCCATACTCAACTTTCCTTTGCTAGAAGATACATACCTAAAAGCATCATCAGTATTCCTATTAGCCAATAGCTTTTGTACACTGTTAATGCAATTCCTGAAAACATTACTATAATTGCTATTTTCTGTTTCATAGATTTGTGATATCATTTAGATGAAGAAGGAAGAAGAAGTTCTTCCTTTGTGAATTACTTCTTCTTTTTCTTTTTATTGCTCTGTGTAATGCTCTTTGCTAGTTTGGCACCTACCCAAGAAGCAATCACTGTAGCAATCGGTTGGGCGAAATTGTTAAAGATTTCGCTCAATTTTTTTAAATCATCTAAATTCATCTTTTTCCCTCCTTCCTTTTGTGATTATATTATAACATACTCCAAGTAGTATGTAAAGAAGAATATAAAAAATATAGATATATTTATTTAAAAGATTTATTATAATTATATTGCATGAGGACACTTTTAAACATTGGGCTTAGTGCAATATGCTAACAGCTTCTTTCTGTCTTTGGTCGGTCGGAAAGAAGCATTTTTTATTTGGACTAAAAAGTGGACTAAAAAATTAAAACGATAATGATAAATAGCATATTTCTATATACTTAAAGTCACGAAAAAACACATAAATATATAACATTATTCAATGTGAATTGCTATCAATAAAATCCTGTCACCCGCACCATTCTGAATGCAGACACCGAGTAATCGGTGTTTTTTTATGCGGTCATGAAATCCCTTGTATTTCATAACTGAATGTTTTAACATATTATTATAATTGAAATGGGAGCTAATTTGCTGAGAGTAGACATAAGTCTTGACCATGAAACCTGATTTGGATAATGCCAACGTAGGAATTTTATGAGCACCCTCTTTCAGCGTGCTCTTTTTTATGGAGGAAAAGAATATGAACTACATTAAGAAATTAAGAGAAGTAAAACCATTAGTACACAACATCACTAACTATGTAACAGTGAATGATGTAGCCAATGCGATTCTTGCAATTGGTGGCAGTCCTATTATGTCAGATGAGATCACAGAAGTGGCACAGATGACTTCTATCAGTAATGCATTAAATATTAATATTGGGACTCTCAATCAGGTGAAGATTGCTTCTATGTTTGAAGCAGGTAAGGCATCTAATGCGTGTAAGCATATTACTGTATTAGATCCAGTAGGTGCAGGTGCGACTGATTTACGTACTAATACATGTAAGGATCTACTCGCTCAGATTCATTTTGATGCCATCAAAGGGAATGTTTCAGAAATCAAGACTTTAATGGCTGGTACAGGTCATACTAAAGGTGTTGATGCATCTGCAGAAGATCAGAAGAACTCACAGGATCTTATTGACGATATCAAAGCATTCGCAAAAGAACTCAATACTATTATTATTGTGACTGGTCCTATAGATTATGTCACTGATGGTAATAAGTGCTATATGATCAATAATGGATGTAAAGAAATGAGTGCCATTACTGGTACTGGATGTATGTTATCAGGTATCTTAGGCTGTTTCTTAACAGTAGAAAATAGTGTAGATAGTGCTGCGGCAGCTGTTATGTCCATGGGTATTGCGGGTGAAATTGGTGCATATAAATTAAAAGAAGGTGAAGGTAATGCAACACTTCGTACTTATTTAATCGATGCATTATTCAATATGACTGATGAAGAACTAGAAAAGAGTGGTAAATATGAAGTTCAATAATGACATGTTGAGACTCTATGCTGTGACTGATCGTCATTGGACAGGAGAACAGACTCTATATGAGCAGGTAAGAGATGTTTTAATGGGTGGTGCAACTTGTCTTCAGCTAAGAGAAAAAGACCTAGATGAAGCCTCTTTCTATGAAGAAGCAAAGAATATTAAAGAACTATGTCGTTTATTTGATGTACCATTTATTATTAATGATAATGTTATGCTTGCTAAGGAAATAGATGCAGATGGTGTTCATGTGGGTCAGGATGATATGGCATGCGTGAAGGCAAGAGAAATACTTGGGCCAGATAAGATAATTGGTGTAAGTGCACATACTATAGAAGAAGCAAGAATTGCGAAAGAACAAGGTGCAGACTATTTAGGTATAGGGGCTATTTTCCCTACATCTTCTAAAGATGATGCGGAAGTATTAGGTATCAAGCGTTTAAAAGAAATGACGGATACAGTGGATCTTCCAATGGTAGCCATTGGTGGAATCAGTTATGATAACTGCTTATTACTTAAAGATACAGGTATTGATGGCATTGCGGTTATTAGTGCTTTATTTGGTCAGAAGAATATTAAACAGGCTACTATTGATTTAAAGAAGCGTGTGGATGCACTTTATGAAACAATGCATACATGTTTAACTATTGCCGGTAGTGACTCGAGTGGTGGTGCAGGAATACAAGCAGATTTAAAGACAATGCTTGCTAATAAAGTATTTGGTATGAGCGCTATTACAGCCCTCACAGCCCAGAATACAACGGGTGTGACAGATATTATGGATGTTACTCCAGAGTTCTTAGAAAGCCAGATTCGTGCTGTATTTGATGATATCTATCCAGAAGCTGTTAAGATTGGTATGGTGTCTTCTAAAGCACTTATTCATACTATTGTAGAAATGTTGAAACATTATGATGCGAAGCATATTGTGGTAGATCCAGTCATGGTTGCGACAAGTGGCGCAAAGCTTATTAGTGATGAAGCTATCTCTACATTAAAGGAAGAATTACTTTCTATTGCTGAAGTCATTACTCCTAATATTCCAGAAACAGAAGTACTCACTGATATGGAAGTTAAGACTGTAGAAGATATGGAAATAGCAGCTAAGCAGATTTATGACACATATCATTGTGCTGTATTAGTCAAAGGTGGACATCAATTAAATGATGCCAATGACTACCTATACAATGGTGAAAAGGGTACTTGGTTTAAAGGACATAGAATAGACAACAGTAATACACATGGTACAGGATGTACTTTATCAAGTGCGATTGCATCCAACTTGGCTAAAGGCTATACACTAGAAGAATCAGTTAGACATGCTAAAGCATATCTTTCTGGTGCAATAGGTGCTATGTTAGATTTAGGTCAGGGAAGTGGTCCTATGGATCATGGCTATAATATCTAAAAGTACACAATAATTCCATAACTGCCTGGTATAATCTCTGTTAAGAGGTTAAGGGCATGAAAGAATTCAAAGCGTGGTTTATACTCATATTATTTATTTTGCTTCTTCGAGTTATATATCTATTACTTGAAGGTGGGCATATCTTATGAATATCCTCTAGATATATCATCTGGAGGATTTTTTTATTTAACTCAAAAACTTGCATATTAACATTCGCAAAGTTAAAATGAAATAAATTAAGTTAAAAGGAACCTATACAATGATTGATAATATATTTGGCCTATCTATAAGATATGAACCTTGGGATAAGAAAAGCATATTACCTCTCTATATTGTGAGTAATTATCAATTCTATACAGCTTATATAGAAAATATACGTTGTATTGTGATTATACCGATAGAAGAACTGCCAACACTTCCATCATTCAAAAAACAAATACAAAAAATTCGAGTAATTGATGATGTTCCTGTCGTATTATATAGTAAGACAATATCATTTTATAGAAGAAAGAGTCTTCTTGAGAATCACATTCCTTTCATAACAGATAAACAAACTTTTCTTCCTTTTATTGGTACATTACTTGTAAATGAAAAGGAACCAAAAAAGATTAAAGACAAGTTTGTCTATTCAACACAGTTATTATTTCTTGCTTATATGTATAATCATGAGAAGAAGGTATATGTATCAGATCTGTCAAAGAGCCTTCCATTTTCCGCAATGACCCTGTCTAGGGCAGTTAAACAATTAGAAATGACAGATTTATTTTTAGTATATAAGGATGGTGTGAATAAGGTAATAGAATCGAAATATTCTTATAAAGAATTGTTTGAGCATATTCAACACTATCTCTTAACACCAGTACGTCAAGTAGGATATATGAATCAGTTTTTGGTTACAGATTATATGGTTCTTGCAGGAGAGACCGCATTATCAGAAATGAGTATGTTGAATCCAAGCCGTTTTAGAACATATGCAGTATATGAAAAGGACTTTGATAAGACGCAGCTTATTGATGAATTGATAGACCCAGAAGTACAGGTAAAAGTAGAAATATGGGCCTATGATCCTCAATTATTTACTCATACAAATATCGCAGATACTCTTTCTATAGTATTGTCTTTGAAAGAAAATAAAGATGAAAGAATTGAAGAAGTCTTAGAAGACATACTAGAAAAGGAGCTGACAGATTAATGGTCAATGGAATTGCTAAGTTTAAAGAATACTTTAAAGGGTTCGAGAATCAATATGTTATTATTGCTGGCACGGCCTGTGATGTTATAATGGAAAATGAAGAACTCCCATTTCGAGCAACTAAGGATATAGATATTGTATTAATTGTGGAGTCTATAACAGTTGAATTTGGCAGGAAATTTTGGGAGTATATTAAAGAAGCTAAGTATTCACATTTGAATAAAAGTACAGGTAAGGCACAGTTTTATAGATTTAGTTGTCCTAAGAGTAAACAATATCCATATATGATAGAGATATTTTCAAGAAATCCAGATTATATGATTTTAGATGATGATTCTATTATTACACCCTTACCAATTGATGAAGAGGTATCAAGTTTATCTGCTATTCTTTTGAATAAAGATTATTATGACTTATTAAAAGGTGGACAGTTAATTATTGATGGCGTACCAGTTCTCAGCCCTCTATGTTTAATTGCATTTAAAGCTAAAGCGTGGTTAGATTTGACAGAAGGAAGGTTATGTGGTGAACATATTGATAGTAAGAATACTAAGAAACACAAGAATCATGTATTTCGATTGGCTCAATTGGTCTCGCCTAATACAAGAATGATACTTAGCGATGAAATCAAGAAAGATATGGAGACGTTTTTATCAGTGATGGTAGATGAAAATGTGGATTTAAAAGCTATTGGTGTACAAGCAACAAATAAGGATGAATTAATTTCTCTTTTACATCAGTGGTATGGTTTAAGAAAATAAGTGTAAAAAACCCCTATAGAAGAATCACACCTTCTATAGGGGTTTATATTATTTATTAAGTTTTTTCTGGTATTCTTTTAAGTCTTCTATGACGTTCTCTATTGTATCATATACCCAGCCAATCATTTCATCAGGAATATGCTGACTATAAAGTCCAGATAAATCCCTATGGAACTGGTTATGAACCTCTAATGCCTGATATCCTTTATCAGTAATACGTAGATATGTGACACGATGATCCGCAGAAGAACGTTCTCTTGTAAGAAAACCTTTATTCACAATAGTCTTTACATTAGTAGTTAATGTTCCTACAGTTACCTTTAATGTCTTTGCAACATTTGTCATAGTAGGAAACTGCTGCTTACTTACAGCCTCTATAATATGCATTTCATTCATTGATAACTCAGGAAAAGGACTATGTTTAATATAATCTTCCTGCACTTTAATGGCGAGTTTAAAAACTGTATTAATAGAATCCATTAAATTATTCTTTTTCGCGTCCATAATTCCACTCCTTGACTCTATTCTACAATTTTATCACATATTTGAGAAGACTAATTATATACGACCTAATGATAATTCATTCAAGAGAATCGTATGTTTTTTCTTGTTTTCATCCTCTATCACAAGATGACAATTCTCATCTAGATATAAGAATTTCACTAAACCATACTCTTTATAGGGAATTGTCTTACCTCTTAAATAAGAATGACGATTCATGCCATCTAATAAAGATGCAAAAGGCATATGAAGCATATTCTTAAATGTATCAATAATATTCAACATCAGCTTTTCTTTATCTATAGGATGATTTATCACATCAGATAGAGAATAGTAAGAACCCTTACTAATATTTAACCCTATCCCAATAATAATACCCTGTAAAGTACTCTCATAAATTGTCTCTACAAGAATACCTGCAATCTTTTGATTATTTATATATATATCATTTGGCCACTTAATGAATGCATTGATCTGTTTCATTCTTAGAACTGTCACAATCGCATAAGCCATAATGGCAGACACTTTTAAAGGATCCACGTTCTGTTTCATATAATAACTAAAGAGAAGCTGTTCATTTTTATCTGCCTCCCAGATATGATTAGAACGTCCTCGACCATGAGTTTGATAATGTGCACGGACAATTGTATCATCATCTAATTCCTGATAATGATCATGAATATACGTATTAGTAGAATCAATTTCTTCAAATTCTATATATTTCATTAGTCACCAATCGCAAAAGTGAGTTCAGCCTGTACAACAGTTTTACCATTGACTGTTGCTTTTGCTTCACCAATACCGATCTTACCTCTCATTCTTGTGAGTGTGCATTCTAATTCCATCACATCTCCAGGAATGACCTGACCTTTAAACTTACATTTATTGATTCCTGCAAAGAAGACAATCTTACCCTGATGTTCTTTCTGACTTAATATCGCAATACATCCAGTCTGTGCTAAAGCTTCTACAATCAATACACCTGGCATTACATGATGCTCAGGGAAATGCCCCATAAACTGCATTTCATTCACACTGACACACTTAATGCCTTTCGCATATTCTCCTGGCTTATAATCAGTAATACGATCTACAAGCGCAAATGGATAACGATGAGGATTAATTTTCGCAATTTCATTACTATTTAGTTCCATTGTCATACTCCTTGAATATAATACTTGCATTATGTCCACCAAAACCTAATGAATTACTCATCACATAATGAAGATCTTTCTTAACACCAACGTTTGGTACTACATTTAAATCACATTCTTCATCCTTTACCTGATAATTTAAAGTAGGAGGAATAAAGTCATGCTTTAAGGCTAATACTGATAGTACTGCTTCAATACCTCCTGCGGCCCCTAAACAATGTCCTGTATGACCTTTAGTAGAACTTACTGCAAGCTTGTATGCATGTTCCTTAAATACTGATTTAATCGCTTCAGTTTCACATAAATCATTTAAATGAGTAGAAGTACCATGCGCATTAATATAATCAATCACATCATAACTGATACCTGCATCATCTAATGCATTCTGCATTGCATAGGCACCACCTTCACCATTAGGAAGTGGGGCAGTAATATGATGGGCATCACAACTTACACCATAACCAGTCATTTCACCATAAATATGTGCGCCTCTCTTTAAGGCATGTTCTAATTCTTCAAGAATAAGAATACCTGCTCCTTCACCCATGACAAATCCATTTCTTTCTTTATCAAAAGGAATAGAAGCACGTTTAGGATCAGTGGCATCACTTAAAGCCTTCATAGAAGTAAATCCACCAATACCTAAAGGAGTTACTGAAGCTTCACATCCACCAGCAATCATGACATCCTGATATCCATCACGAATATTTCTAAAAGCATCACCAATCGCATTTGTACCCCCTGCACAGGCAGTCACTGGGCAGGTACATAACCCTTGTGCATGATAAGCAATCGCAATATGACCCGCTGCTAAGTTAGAAATAGTCATAGGAATAAAGAAAGGAGATACTCTATCAAAACCTCTCTTTTCTGCTGTCTGATAGTTCTTTTCAATAGAACCTAAACCACCAATACCACTTGATACAATCACTCCAAAACGATGAGAATCAATGTTGTTGATATCAAGACCACTATCAGTCACCGCTTCTTTAGCTGCAATCATACCCATCTGAATAAAGCGGTCCATCTTTTTCGCTTCTTTCTTATCAATATACTTTGTAACATCAAAGTCTTTGACTTCACCAGCAAGAGTGACCTTCATATCTTTTGTATCAAATAAAGAAATAGGCGCAATACCGCACTTACCTTCTTCAATAGACTTCCATGTTTCTTCCACATTATGTCCAATAGGATTTATTGTTCCTATACCTGTAACTACTACTCTACGTTTTGTCATAAGCTCCTCCTTACATAGCCATTCCACCGTCTACATGAATGGTCTGTCCTGTAATATACTTTGCATCATCACTTGCTAGGAATGCGATTGTCTTTGCAACATCTTCTACATGTCCAAGTGTTCCTAAAGGAATAGATGCCTTTAAACCAACTTTAATTTCATCGCTTAATACTTCTGTCATATCAGTTTCAATAAATCCAGGAGCTACTGCATTCACAGTGACACCTCTAGGACCTAATTCTCTTGCTAGAGACATTGTCATACCAATGACACCTGCTTTACTTGCTGCATAGTTAACCTGTCCGGCATTACCAATCACACCTACGACAGAAGATAAAGAAATAATATGACCAGACTTCTGTTTCATCATTAAGCGACTTGCCTGCTTCATACATAAATAAGTTCCCTTAAGATTTGTATTAATAACGGCATCAAAGTCTTCAGTTTTCATTCTTAAAATTAACTGGTCTCTTGTAATACCTGCATTATTCACAAGAATATCAAGATGTCCAAAGTACTTCTTGATACTCTTGAAGATCTTTTCTACATCCTCTTCATGAGAAATATCACCTTCAACACATAATACATCTCTACCAAGATCTTTAAGTTCTTTCACTAATTCTTCAGCTAATACTTTATTCTTTTCACTTGCACGATAATTTAACGCAATATCTGCACCTTGAGTTGCAAGTTCCATCACTGTCGCACGTCCAATACCTTTTAACCCTCCAGTGACAAGGGCTACCTTATTACTTAGTTTCATTTAATGCCTCCACACACTTCTGTAAAGAAGCCATATCTTCTACCTGATATGTCTTGATTTTTTTATCAATCTTACGGACAAAACCACTTAATACCTTACCAGGACCAATTTCTATCATTGTATCCACACCATTATTGATCATAGTACGAATACTATCTTCAAAATATACAGGACTCATGACCTGTTTCTCTAACATATCCTGTACACTGCAATTTTCTAATTCCTTACCAGTACAATTGAAAATCACTGGAACATTCATTTCATGGAATTTAACATTTTTAAATACTTCATGAAGTCTTGTACTTGCATCTTTTAATAACTTTGTATGGAAAGGACCACTTGTATTTAAAGGTACAGCTCTTCTTGCACCATGATCTAATGCTTTCTGACCTGCTTCTTCTACTGCTTTCTTTTCTCCTGCAATAACTAACTGTCCAGGACAGTTATAGTTCGCAATAGAAACATACCCATCACAGCCAACACATATATTAAGTAATGGCTCACGTTCAAGTCCAAGAATAGCCATCATTGCACTCTCAACACCTTCAGCGGCCTTTTCCATTGCGAGCCCTCTTTCTCTTACAACCTGGATTGCTGTTTCAGGATCAAATACACCTGCTGCACTTAAAGCACTGTATTCACCTAAAGATAAACCACATACATAATCAGGTGTAATCCTATTCTTCTTTAAAAGAAGAGTAGCCATATTGGCAACTGCTACCATCGCAGGCTGAGTAAAACGAGTTGTACTAATAGTCTTTTCATCACTATTAAACATGATATCCTTTAAATCAAAATCTAATTTTACATTATCTAATAGGTTCTTACAGTCTTCATCATTTTCATAAAAAGACTGTCCCATACCTACATATTGTGTTCCTTGTCCTGCATAGATAAAACCGAGTTTCATACAATACCCTCCATTAATTCATCAATCAGATCACTTACATGTACAAGCTTGTCAATGCGATATCCGTTTGTGCCAGTAAATACAAGACCATTCTCACAATCACCATTCACCGCATTAATTAAAGCCTGAGTAATACAATAAGGAATAGACTTCATATCACAGCTCGCAATACATCTAAAACATCTCTTAATAGGATGTGTCTTTTCCATAAAAGGTGTCATAAAAGCACGTCCTGGCATACCAACAGGAGACTGTACAATTTTGATATCTTCCTTCTTACCGTTAATAAAATAATTCTTATACTCCATTGAAGCATCACATTCATAAGTACCAATAAAACGTGTACCCATCTGAACACCATCCGCACCAGCTTCTAACATCTCTTTAATATCTTCATTAGTATAGATGCCTCCAGCTACAAAGACTGGAATAGAATGATTGAATAGCTCTTCAAAGCTTTTCACAATTTCCTTAACATCCTCCAAGATATCCTTTAGAGAAGCACATGTATTCTCTAATAGTTCATCCTTCTTAAATCCAAGATGTCCACCTGCTTTATATCCTTCAATCACAATAAAGTCAGCTGTACGATTATACTGACGTTTCCACTTGTTTAATATCAAACGTGCTGCCTTACCAGAAGATACAATAGGTGCAATGGCTGTTTTTTCATCCACGTATTCAGGAAGCTTTAATGGTAAACCAGCTCCAGAAATAATCGCATCTACGCCACTTTTTACAGCTTGTTTGACATGCTGTTCATAATCACTTAAGGCAACCATGACATTGACTGCCACCATACCTTTATTATTTGAAATCTCTTTAGCACGTTTGATTTCTTCATCAATCGCTTCTAGATTTGCTTTCTTTGTATCTTTAAGAAAAGAAGGCTTCTTAAAGCCAATCTGAGCTGTAGAAATAACACCCATAGCTCCCTTTTTAGCCACATTTCCAGCTAAAGAACTTAAGGAAACACCAACACCCATTCCTCCCTGAATTAAAGGGAGAGATAAAGAATGTGATCCTATTTTCATAGATGAACCTCCATCACACGTTTCTTTTCTTCTTCATATTCTTTAAATAAACCTTCAATGATGTCTTTAAGACTTCTTTCTTCATGCACCATGCCAGCTACCTGACCACTCATTAAAGAACCGGTTTCTACATCACCTTCAAATACAGCACGTTTTAAAGAACCTAATGTATACTTTTCTAGTTCCATCATTTCGGTTCCTTCTTTTTCCTTCTTAATATAAGTACGTGCCATCTTATTCTTTAAGATACGTACAGGAGTTCCAGCAATACGTCCAGTTACTGTTGTATCAGTATCTTTTGCCTTAATAATCGCATTCTTATAGTTCTGGTGAATAGGACATTCTGTACTTGCAAGAAGAATAGTACCAACCTGTACACCATCAGCACCAAGTGCAACTGCTGCAAGAAGCTGTTTACCACTCGCAACCCCGCCTGCAACAATCACAGGAATATTCACTGCAGCCTTGACCTGTGGTGCTAAAGCCATAGTAGTCAATTCTCCCACATGACCACCAGATTCAGTTCCTTCTGCAATAACGGCATCCACACCTGCTTTTTCCATACGTTTCGCAAGGGCAACACTAGGGACTACAGGCATCACAATAATACCTGCTTCTTTCCATTTCTTAATATAAATACCTGGATTACCAGCACCTGTTGTAACAACAGGAACCTTTTCTTCCACCACAATATCAGCCATTTCTCCTGCTTGAGGATGTAATAACATCAAATTAACACCAAAAGGTTTATCAGTAAGTTTCTTTGCCTCACGGATATTTTCTCTTAACATCTCAGGAGACATACCACCTCCTGCAATAAGTCCTAAACCACCTGCATTAGACACAGCTGCCGCAAAAGCGCCTGTCGCAATATTAGCCATACCACCCTGAATAAGAGGGTATTTAATCTTTAATGTTTCATTTAACCACATAGTCTTCTCCTTACCACTCTATCAGATTGGCACCATAAGTCAGTCCTGCACCAAAACCAACACAGAGTATCTTCATACCTCTTTTTAATAACTTCTTTTCATTCATCTCTCCAAGTACAAGAGGAATACTTGCAGCAGATGTATTACCATATTCATCGACATTCAGATAAAACTTATCTGATGTTACTTTCATTTTCTTATAGACATGACGAATAATTCTTTCATTCGCCTGATGCACCACAAAGTAATCAATATCATCTTTAGTAAGTGATGCTTTCTCTAATACTTTCTCTATACACATAGGAAGAACTCTTGTCGCAAACTTAAATACTTCTTTACCTTCCATATGTAAATAATCATTCTTTAAACCATAAAGCACTTCTTCATTGCCTTCTGATCCTTGATAATCACAAAATAATTTCTTTTCTTTCTCTATGACAACAGCACCAGCCCCATCACCAAACAAGATGCATGTTGTACGATCTTTCCAATCAATGAGATTTGAAAGCTGTTCAGCACCAATAATTAAGGCATAACGCTTATCACTTGTATAAAGTAATGAACGTGCCACTGATAATGCATAGACAAACCCACTGCATGCCCCGTTTAAATCAAACGCAAATACATCATTATTTAAACCTAAACGTTCCTGTAAGAGACAGGCAATAGAAGGGGTATTATAGGGAGAAGACATTGTTGCCACAATAATGATTCCAATATCTTCTTTGTTGATGTTGTTTAATGCCTTTAAAGATGCCTTATAAGCCATATCTATAAGTGTTTCATCTTTACATATATGACGTTTCTTGATACCAGTGCGGGGATAAATCCATTCATCACTCGTATCAACTATCTTTGATAGATCATCATTAGTCAGTACATTCTCAGGTACATAATATCCTGTATCGATGACAGAAATACCTTTATCCATTCTTCCATTCTCCAATCTTACGATATCTGTTATATCTCTTACGTATTAAAGTATTTACATCCATTGGGACTAGAATATCTAACTGTTCTCTAATCACCTTACGTATATTTCTATAGACAGCGACAGGATTTGCAGTCATACCACCTAGAGGTTCCTTGATGATTTCATCAATAATCCCATAATGATATAAATCTTCTGCTGTCATCTTCATCACTTCACATGCTTCTTCAATACGTTCTCCCTTCACATCTTTCCAAAGAATAGATGCAAAACCTTCAGGAGATAAAACAGAATAAACCGCATTTTCTAACATGGCTAAGTGATCACCAATACTTAGGGCTAAAGCACCACCGCTTCCCCCTTCACCAGTAATAATCACAATAATAGGGACCTTTAAATCACTCATCATCATCAGACTCTGACCAATTGTTTCACCAATACCATTCTCTTCAGAACTAATACCAGGATAAGCACCTGGTGTATCAATAAAAGTAATAATAGGACGATGGAACTTCTCTGCCTGTTTCATTAAACGCATCCCTTTACGATACCCTTCAGGACTTGCCATGCCAAACTGACACTTTAAATTTTCATCAATACTTCTTCCTTTTTGATGTCCAATAATTGTGACTGGCATGTTATTAAACATTCCAATACCACCGACAATGGCCTGATCATCCTTGAAATAACGATCGCCACGCATTTCTACAAACTCATCAAACACATGATCAATAAACTCATGTATATGAGAACGTTCAGGTTTTCTCGCAAGATAAACACGATCATATGCACAAAGATGTGAATATGTCTCTTTCTTATAATCATTGATTGTTTCTTCAATCTTACTGGAATCTATTTCTCTATCATTCTTAATGACTGCAAGCTTCTTTTCTAGCTCTGCAATCTTTTCTTCCTTTTCCTTTAAAGACATAATTCCTCCTTATGCATGCATACGTAATAATAAAGCCAATGTGTCACGCATCTTCTCACGTTCCACAATCATATCTACAAAGCCATGATCTTCTAAGAATTCAGCACGCTGGAATCCAACAGGTAGCTTTGTCTTCATAGTACTTTCAATAACTCTAGGTCCTGCAAAACCGACTAAAGCTTCTGGTTCTGCAATATTAATATCACCAAGCATTGCGAATGATGCAGTAACACCACCTGTTGTAGGGTGCGTTAAATAAGAAATATAAAGAAGTCCAGCATCTAAATGACGTTTTAATGCAGCACATGTTTTACCCATCTGCATTAAAGAGAAGATGCCTTCCTGCATTCTTGCACCACCACTTGATGTAAAAACAATCAAAGGTAATTTCTTTCTTGTTGCCATTTCAATTGCACGTGTAATCTTTTCGCCAGCCACACTACCCATAGAAGCCATCATAAAACGGTGATCCATCACAACGACAATCGTACGCATATGATCAATACGACCACCCGCGACAACAACGCCATCATGTAATCCTGTCTTATATTCATACTTCTCAAGTTTTTCTTCATAACCAGGGAATCCTAATGGATTTCCTGATTTCATAGAAGTGTAGTATTCCTTATATTTGCCATGATCAAATAACGCATCTAGACGTGCATAAGCATCAATGAAGAGGTGATGACCACACTGTGGACATACCTGTAAATGATTCTTTAAATCAAGTGTACGAATTGTACTATTACAATTAGGACATGCCTGATATAATCCATCAGGCACTTCCTGTTTCTTGACTTTGTTGTCTTTATTTAAATAACGACGAAAGTCCTGTAACTGTTGTTTTCTTTTCTTCCAGATACTATCCATTTTCACTCACCATCTCATCTAAATGTGTTTCAATAAAGCTTGTATTAAAATGTCCTTTAATATAATCAGGCTGATGTAGGATGTAGAACTGTAATGTCTGGTTAGTTGTAATACCTTCAATTACAAGCTCACTTAAAGCGCGTCTCATACGCTTAATTGCTTCTAATCGAGTAGGGGCGTGGACAATCACTTTTGCGACCATTGAATCATATTGAGTAGGGAGCGTATAACCTGTATATAACATCGTATCCACTCTAACACCTGGGCCTCCAGGTAAATGCATGAAGTTCACCTGACCAGGACATGGTCTAAAGTTATGGAAGGGATCTTCCGCATTAATACGACATTCAATAGAATGACCCTGTAAAGTAATATCTTCCTGTTTAAAGCTTAAAGGTAAACCTGATGCAATACGGATCTGCTGCTTAATGAGATCAATACCAGTGACCATTTCAGTAATGGGGTGTTCTACCTGAATACGCGTATTCATCTCAATAAAGTAATAGTTGTTGTGTTCATCTAAAACAAACTCAACAGTTCCAGCATTGGTATAACCAGCACCCTGTGCAGCTTTGACTGCAGATTCACCCATTTGCAAACGTAAAGATGCATCAAGTACCTTACATGGTGCTTCTTCTATCATCTTCTGATTACGTCTTTGAATAGAACAGTCTCTCTCACCTAAATGAATCACATTGCCATGCTCATCCGCTAAAATCTGGAACTCAATATGCTTAGGATTCAATACAAGTTTCTCTACATACATATCATCATCCCCAAAGCATGCTTTGGCTTCTGCCTTGGCAGTCATAAAGGCATTCTCTAGTTCATCTTCACTAAAGGCCTTACGCATACCACGTCCTCCACCACCAGCACTTGCTTTAATAAGCACAGGATAACCAATCTTATTGACAATTTCTTTTAATTCTTCATATGTATTGACTGAACCATTAGATCCTGGGACGACAGGAACACCTGCTTCAATCATCATTTCTCTTGCCTTAGACTTATTACCTAACGCATCAATAACATCACCCTTAGGACCAATAAACTTCAGTCCACAGGTTTCTACAAGTCTTGCAAAATCACTATTTTCAGATAAAAAACCAAAACCTGGATGAATCGCCTGACATCCTGTCTCAACAGCTACAGTAATAATTGATTCCTTATTTAAATAACTATCAGCACTCTTAGGACCACCGACACATACTGCTTCATCCGCTAACTGTACATGTAATGCATTCTGATCAGCCGTAGAATAAATGGCTACCGTTAAAATATCCATCTCTTTACATGCACGAATAATACGAACAGCGATTTCTCCACGATTCGCAATTAAAATCTTCTTAAACATACTATTCCTCAATGATCATTAAAGTCTGATCAAAGCTGACTAAATCTTCATCCTTCACTAATAGAGAACGGACAGTACCATCTACAGGTGCTTTGATTTCATTCATGACCTTCATGGCTTCAATAATACATAATGTCTGTCCCTTAGTGACTTTTGACCCTTCCTTGACAAAAGGCTGATCATCTGGGGAAGGTGAAGAATAATAAACTCCTACAAGAGGGGCTTTTACTTCAGTACCACTAATAACTGTTTTTTCTTCCTTTACTTCTTGTACAACAACAGGCGCACTTTCACTAGATACAGTGACAGGTGCAGTTACCTGCACCTGTTGACTCTTTTCAAGTTCAAGTTTCACGCCTTCCATTTCAATTTTCATCTTATCGATATCAGCTTGTTCAAAAGCTTCCATCAACTCTCTGACTAAATCCATAGAAAACCTTCTTTCTTTGAAATTCAAACTATTTATTTAAAAAATTAAGCATTTGCTTCTAAGTAATCAACAATGTCCTTTACAGTAGCCATTTTGTTAGCTTCTTCATCAGGAATCTGTACATCGAATTCATCTTCTACAGCCATAATTAATTCAACGGCATCTAATGAATCTGCATCAAGATCATCCTTTAAAGATGCTTCTAATGTCACCTGTTCTTCATCACAGCTAAGTGAATCTACAATAATATCTTTTACCTTATCAAATGTTGTCATGTTTATATCCTCCTTATGACAATACTGTCTTTTTTAATACAATCTTTTCTAATTTAAATGCGATCATGCAGCTGACTGCAATCTTTAGTGCATCACCAAGTAAGAATGGTAATACACAAGTCATTAATGTACTTAGAAGTGCTGCTTTCATTGTATACATGAAGTAAATACTTCCAAGTCCATAAGTAATAGCTGTTCCAATAATCATGGCAAGAATATGTCCCTTAACTGAACGGTTATGAGTAATAATAGTACTCATAACTAATGCCATAATAGGAAAACTGAATAAGAATCCTCCTGCCGGACCTATAAGAGCACCCATACCACTATTGAAATTACTAAATACTGGAAGACCAATAGCTCCCATAATCAAATAACAAAGCACTGTATAGAATGCATGGTTTGGTGTCATAAGACACGCAATGAGATAGATGGCCAGGGTTTGCAATGTGATAGGAACAGCTGTAGGCAATGCCACAGAAATCTGTGATAAACAGATCAGTACTCCTAACATTAATGCGTCTCTGACTAGATTTGAAACATTAGATTTCATATCATTCTCCTTTTCACTACTTGGAATATCAAGCTATTCCTTGACTTGCATTATAGACCTTTGATTTTAAAAATCAAATAAATTAGCAATAAATATGACAAAAGCGCCATAATTGTACAACAAATATACTAGTTTTAAATTAAAACTAATAGAACAAGCACTTACATTTAAGTCAAATATGTTGATAAATGGCATAAAAAAGAGAATAATAGAGATAAGAAAGTGAGGGATATATATGAAAAAGATCACAATGTTTTATTTAGAAGAATGTCCATTTTGTCAGAAGGCAAAAAAAGCGATGGATGAACTTATGACAGAAAACAAAGCATATCAGTCATTGGATATAGAAAAAATTGAAGAAAGTGAAAATGTCGTTTTAGCTGAAAATTATGATTATTATGCAGTTCCTTCTTTATTTATTGGAAAAGAGAAGTGCTTTGAATGTACAATCCAGGATGATTTTGATTCAATCAAGGCAAACTTCAAACGTGTCTTTGATGAGGCTTTAAAATAATGGGGCATTTCTATTTTACACGCCATGGTCAGACAATCTGGAATGTAGAAAATAAGATCTGTGGGGCAACGGACATTGCCTTAACAGAATTAGGACATAAGCAGGCTATAGAACTTGGATATTATATTAAGAAACATCATATCCATATAGATCAAATTCTCTATTCACCACTTAGTCGTGCAAAGGATACTGCCTTACATATATCTGAAGTAACAGGTATACCAGCAAGAGAAGAATTAAGACTTAAGGAACAGAACTTTGGGAAATATGAATCTACACCTAGAGATGGAGAAGAATTCAAGCAGGCAAAGACATGTTTTGTGAACTCTTTTGAAGGAGGAGAAACAATGTTGCATCTTGCTCATCGTATCTATAGTTTATTAGATGATGTGAAGAAGGATGATCAGCATGTTTATCTTTTAGTTGCCCATAATGGTATTTCGCGTATTATTGAATCTTATTTCCATGATATGACTAATGATGATTTTTCTGCCTTTGGTATAAAAAACTGCGAATTAAAGAAGTATGAGTATTAAGAAGTACAACAAGTACTTCTTTTTTTTGTTGAATATGTGACCGATTTCATTATAATAAGATAGTGATGGAGGAATAATAGAATGAGACCAAAAATACACTTTACAGCACCTAGAAACTGGATCAATGATCCTAATGGGCTAACTTATTTTAATGGAGAATATCATATCTTCTACCAGCATTTCCCATATGATACATCATGGGGTACAATGCATTGGGGACATGCAGTCACTAAGGATTTCCAGACATTCAAGCATCTTCCAATCGCTTTATATCCCTCTAAGGATTATGACAGAAACGGAATCTTCTCAGGTTCAGCACTTAACTACAATGGTAAGATGTATTTATATTACACTGCCATTAAGTATGGTATTGAAAATCCTGAATATATCCATAAGCCACTTATTAAAGATGATCTCATTGCATCACAGGCATTATTAATCAGTGAAGATGGTTACCACTTCAACAACAAAGAATCTAAATACAAGGTTGTTGATGTAATTACTGATTCTTCTTTAGGACATGATCAGCATACAAGAGATCCTAAAGTCTGGTTAGGTAAGAATGGACATGTTTATATGATCCTAGGAAGTAAGGTTCCAAATGGGGATGATTTTGATGGAGAAGTATTATTCTACGAAAGTGAAGACGGAATGACATTTACTTATAAGAATAGATTCGTCGATTCTTCAATTGGAAACATGTGGGAATGTCCAGATCTATTTGAATTAGATGGACAGTACTTCTTAGTCTTCTCACCTGAAAACTTAGATGGTTATCCACGTCCTAATAGTAATGCGGCTATTATGCCAGTCAACTTTGATGAAGAAACATGTACAATGTCTAAGGCGGGAGACCTTATGTTTATTGACTATGGCTTTGATTTCTATGCTCCTCAGACATTCTTAGATGAAAACAATAAACGTACTATTTTAGGATGGATGAGAATGAAGGAAGTCTTAGAAGGTGAAGAATGGATTGGTTTATTCACAATGCCACGTCATCTTTCTTGTAAAGACGGGCATGTTTATCAGGATGTACATCCATTAATTAAGAATACGTTTGTGCATACAACAGATACTATTGATTTTGATGAACCTTTCTTAATGAAAACAACACTAGAAGACTATGAAACAATCACTTTAGGCGGTGTTAAGATTTCTTATGTTGATGATCAGTTAGTCGTAGATCGTACAGCTGTATCTGTGAATAATGATGAACTATACAATATTCATAAAACACCTGTATTAAATGGTCAGTGTGATTTAGAAATCTATTACGATGAAGGTGTTATCGAAATCTTTGTGAATAATGGTTATTATGTAGTGAGTCAGATTATCTACCATCTACAGGAAGAAGACACACATATCTCAGACTGCACAATCTATACAAGATAAATCATTTGCATATTTCTCTTAAATTGTATATAGTTAGTATGTACTAACTAGGAGGTATACATATGATGAGAGATATACTTGTGATTTTGTGTTCACTTGGATTTGTATGTATCAGTCAAAAAGTGAAGACACAATTAAAATATTATGCATACATAAATCAGAAGGGACATTAATCTCTTCTGATTTTTTTGATAGAATAGATACAAGGGGGGACTATATGATGAGAAAAGTATTATTTTTTGATATCGATGGTACATTGGCTATTCATGGACATATTCCAGAATCTAATCAGAAAGCGTTAGAAGCATTAAAAGAGAAGGGGTATGATACATTTGTTTGTACAGGACGTGCACCTTATTATGCAGAGAATCTTTTTGGAAAACTGGTTTCAGGTATTATTTCGTGTAATGGGCGTTATATCAGTTATAGGGGCGAAAAACTTTATGGCGTTCCATTTACATTAGAAGAGATAGATAGTCTTAGAAAGAAGTTAGATGACTTAGGCTGTGGAGGACTGTTTGTCTCTGATACATTCTCTAGCCCTTATCATCTAGAAGGAGATGTACTCACACATGTAAAGAAAGAATATGGTGAAGAACATATTAAAGACGAAGAAGATACTTATTACACATGTGACTTCTTCTATGACACGTTAGAAAAGAGAGATGCGATGATAGAAGCGTTTAAAGATGATCGAATTATTAATGATCATGGTGGCATGGGTTCATGTGATACATCGACTCTTGTTTTTGATAAAGGACATGCAATCAAGTATGTTATTGATTATTTCTCACTCACTAAAGAGGATGCCTATGCATTTGGTGATGGTTATAATGATCAGGCGATGTTTAGAGAAGTAGGACAACGCATAGCGATGGGAAATGGTGTAGATGTCTTAAAAGAGAAAGCGAGTTATATCACTGATACAGTGGATAATGAAGGAATCTATAAAGCTTTGAAACATTATGAGTTACTTTAAGTTTGAAATATGGCATAATAATCCGAGGGAGGATCACTATGAAACAAAAAACGGATTTTCAAACATTTATATCTTACTTTAAACCACATCGTCGTCTATTTTTTCTAGACCTTGCATGTGCGTTAATGATTTCTTTAATTGATCTTGCTTTTCCATTTGTCTCTAGATGGTGTATGTATACATTACTACCAAATAGTATTTATAAGACATTCTGGATGGTTATGATCATCTTCTTATTGGCTTATTTAGTGCGTTCATTCTTTACTTATATAATTTGTTATTATGGGCATACATTTGGTATTCTTGTAGAAGCAGATATGCGTAAAGACTTATTTGAACATATGCAGTCATTAAGTTATGGTTATTTTGATAATAATCGTATTGGACAGTTAATGAGCCGTTTAACGACTGATTTATTTGATATCACAGAACTTGCACATCATGGACCAGAAGACTTATTCATCTCTACTGTGACTATTATTGGTTCTATTATTATCATGTTCACAATTGAATGGCGTTTAGCTTTGGTTATTGCGATTATGATACCTGTTTTCATACTTGTTGTATGGAAATCACGTCACTCTATGAGTGAAGCTTCAATTCGTGTTAAGCAGAAGGTTGCAGTCATCAATACTGATATCGAATCAGGACTCACTGGTATGAAAACAGCCAAGGCTTTTGCGAATGAAACAATTGAACAACAGAAGTTCAATACATCCAATGATACATATAAAACATCTAAGAAACAATTCCATAAAGCTATGGGACGATTTAATGCGATTATGGAATTCTTTATGTGTACATTATCACTGATCGTTATTGCGGTAGGTGGAGCCCTTATTATGCAGGGTAAGATGGATACAATTGATCTTATCACCTTTAGCTTATATGTTTCTACATTTGTGAATCCAGTACGTAAGTTATCTAACTTTGCGGAATTATTTGCGAATGGGACTGCAGGTCTCCATCGTTTTGTAGAACTACTTAACACAAAACCTCAATTAGAAGATCGTCCTGATGCAAAAGAACTTACAAATGTATCTGGACAGATTGATATTGATCATGTCAGCTTTGCGTATGAAGAAGATAGAAATATCTTAACAGATATTGATTTACATATTCATCCAGGTGAAACAGTTGCGTTAGTAGGATCTTCAGGAGGAGGTAAAACTACTTTATCTCAGTTGATTCCTAGATTCTATGATGTTACTAAAGGGGCTATCTTAGTAGATGGTCATGATGTCAGAGATGTGACTCAAACATCATTACACAACAACATTGGTGTTGTTTCTCAGGATGTCTTCTTATTTGCGGATAGTATTGCGGAAAATATCCGTTATGGTAAATTAGATGCGACAATGGAAGATATCATTGAAGCTGCAAAACTCGCAGAAATCTATGATGATATCATGGAAATGCCTGATGGATTTGAAACTAATGTAGGAGAACGTGGTGTATTATTATCTGGTGGACAGAAACAACGTATCTCTATCGCAAGAATATTCTTAAAGAATCCACCAGTACTTATTCTAGATGAAGCCACAAGTGCATTAGATAGTGTCACTGAAGCTAAGATTCAGGAAACATTTGATAAGTTATCACAGGGACGTACTACTATTGTGATTGCGCATCGTTTATCTACAGTCAAGAATGCAGATCGAATTGCGGTTATTGATGAAGGAAGAATCATTGAACTAGGAACGCATCATGAATTATTAGAAAAAAATGGTGCTTATGCGCAACTTGTACATACACAGGAATTGATGAAATAAGAAAACGACCTCGCGGTCGTTTTTTAAATAAAGTAATAAATTGTATTCATAACTCCAGCAAGGAGCATAACAAGAATAGGATCCCATTTATACTTAGTAAGTAATATAACACATATACCAAATATCACTACAAGATGGATCTTAAATATATTGAAACTTTCGCCAAAGAATGCAGTAGTAAGAATAGAGACACCTGCAGTCGCAATTAAAGCAACAACGGCTGGTCTTAACATCTTTAAGACGTTCTGTAATTGATCCATATGTCGATATTTGAGATAGAAATAACTGATAATACCTACAATAATACATGAAGGTAATACACAGCCAATAGTGGCACATATTGCGCCAGGAATACCAGCAATCTTGATTCCTACAAAAGTTGCTGAATTGATTGCGATAGGACCGGGAGTCATCTGTGAAATAGATATAAGATCAGTGAATTCAGAAACAGATAACCAATGATGGGCTGTAATCACCTGCTGCTTAATAAGCGGCATAGCTGCATAACCACCACCAAAACTAAATGCACCGACCTGCAAGAAACTTAAGAATAATTGTAGATAAATCATGACTGTACCCCTTTCATAGAACAAAGTAATCCAATCATGATACAAACAATAATTACTATCATGACATTAATATTAAATATATAGTTTGCGACAAAAGCCCCAATCATAATAATAGGATAAAGCTTATTTTTCTCTTTTAACAGTCCGCTACCCATTTCGAAGCATACAGATGCAATAACTGCGCCTACTCCTGCCTGCATCCCTTCTAACATAAGAGAAACAATCAGATTAGTCTTAAATATTTCATAAAAGACAGAAATGACAGATATGATTACAAAAGGAGGAATAATAGTAGCGAGTACAGAAATAAATATACCAAGAAGTCCTGCCATCTTATATCCAACTACAATGGCACCATTGACCGCAATAGGTCCTGGTGCACTTTGCGCAATAGCTACTAAATCTAACATTTCATCTTCATCAATCCAATGATAATCATCCACAAACTTCTTTCTCATTAAAGAGACGATGACATATCCACCTCCAAAAGTAAAAGCACTTAAGTAGAGAGTAGAAAAGAATAGTTTTACTAATTTATTCTTCAAAGTATTCACCTTCCTATCTCCTGTATTATACATTTTAGAGATGAAAAAAACCAGTTTCTCAACTGGTTTAACATTCACACCCTACAAGTAGTCCACCTATTTCAGCATAATAAGTACATAGACCACCCATTGGATATACAATAATATCTGCATGTGGATAAAGTTCTAAAATCTTATCTCTGACACTATGTGCAAGTTTTAAATTATCTGCATGTGAGATACGTATCTTACCACCATGGTATCCTGCATTTTCAAGATGTTCAATCATTGATTTCACTACTTTCTTTTCACCACGACATTTACTGATCTGCTGGATAGTACCTTCTTCACTGGCAGTTGCGAAAATAGAAATATTTAATACACCAATTGCAGAAGCAACAGCTTTACTTACACGTCCATTCATCGCAAAGTTATGTAATGATTTTAATGCGAAGAACAATCTGGTGTGATTAAGATAGTCTTGTCCTTTTTCTACAATTTCCTCAAATGGTAGATCTTCTTCAATCATTTCTTTTAACTTTTCAATAAGTAATCTCATTTCAGGACCTGTAGATAAACTATCAAATACATGGACCTTTACATTTTCATTTTCTTCTTCATAAATACCTTTGGCTGTCATGGCAGAGTTATAAGTGCCAGACATAGAACCAGTTAAAGTAACAACGAATACTTCATCAAATCCTTCATAACAATCTAACCAAGACCCTACACTTGGACATGCAGTATGTGATGTGCCTTTATAGCTTGCAAGATCTTCAGACATTAAATGAACATCTAGGTCCTGATTGTCTACATAGTGTTTATTATCAGTAGAAATAGTAATCGGTGCTACCGCAAAATCTACGCCATTTAATTCCCACATATCACAAGATGAGTCAGCTACAATTTTTCTTTTCATGCGAAAAACCTCCCTATTAATACTATTGTAGTTTAAATTGTGAAATGATACAATTTACAAAGAGGAAGTTTATGTAAATATTTGTTCAGAGGTGCAGTTTATGGACGCAAATAAGAAAACACAAAGAAATAGATTTACAAGAATGTGTATCGGAGAAGCGATTGTAGAACTTATGAAGAGAGAAACTCTCGATAAGATTACAGTAAGTCAGATAGCGAAAAAGGCTGGTATTTCACGTATGACTTATTATCATTATTATGATTCTAAGGTGAACGCGATAGAAGACTATCTACGTGAAATCATTATTCAATATTTGACAGAACATAAAAAACGTCCTAAAGGAGAACGTTTTATGGAATATTCACATATCTTGTTTTCAATAGAATTCTTTGATCAGTATGCGACATTCTTTATTATCATGGAAAGACAAGGTCTTTATTCTGTATTAGTGAATGCAGTCAACCATTTCATGGTAGAACTCTATTCTGATCATAAAGATATGATTTATCGTGCGTATTACTATGCAGGTGCTTTACTCAATACATTTATTAATTGGGAAAAGACAGGAAAACTTGTTTCGGCACAGGAAGTAGCCAAGATGATCAGTGAAAGTGCACCACAGATGCCTTAATAATGAGGCATCTTTTTTTTTCATATCTTTTAATTTATCTAATGCGGCAAGAAGTCTTTCATCCTTCTTTGCAAAATGAAAACGAATGAGGTGATTTACATTTTCTTTAAAGAAGCTAGAGCCAGGAACAGCCCCTACACCTACAATACGAGCAAGATCTTCACAGAACTTCACATCGTCGTCATAACCAAATTCAGATATATCTACAAGGACATAATAAGCACCTTGTGGCTCGGTATATTTAATACCAAGTTCTCTTAAACCATTACAGAATAAATCTTTCTTATGTGTATATAATGCCTGTAGTTCTTTATAGTAGTCTTCTCCAAATTCAAGTCCTACAACGGCTGCTTCCTGGAGTGGTGCACTTGCACCAACTGTTAAGAAGTCATGTACTTTCTTTGCGACATCAATAATATGCTCAGGTGCAATAATATAGCCTAAACGCCATCCAGTAATAGAATAAGTCTTACTTAATGAACTGCATGAGATTGTTCTTTCAAACATACCTGGAAGAGAAGCAAAATACACATGTTTATTTGGTGCATAGATAATATGTTCATAGACTTCATCCGTAATGATATATGTATCATACTTCACTGCAAGTGAGGCAATATATTCTAATTCTTCTCTAGTAAAGACCTTACCACATGGGTTAGAAGGGTTACAAAGAATGAGTGCTTTAGGATGCTGTTTAAAGGCATCTTCTAATTCTTTCTTATCAAAGTTGAATAGTGGGGGATGTAATGGAACATAAATAGGTTTGGAATCAGATAAAATGGCATTAGCCCCATAGTTTTCATAAAAAGGTGAAAATACAACAACCTTATCTCCTGGATCACAGACAGTCATCATGGCTTCTGTAGAACCACATGTCACAACAATATTCTTGTTAGGATCGATAGGTAAACCCATATAGTTTTCCTGTTTATTTGCGAGTGCTTCTCTAAAGTTCTGTGCACCCCAGGTAATCGCATATTGATGATAATCTTCATGAGATACTTCAGCTAAACGATCACATATTTCTTTGGGTGGATCAAAATCAGGGAAACCTTGAGATAAATTAATAGCGTTATATTTTAAATATACTCTTGTCATTCTTCTTATAACTGAATCAGTAAATGTATCAGTACATGAGATAACATCATAAAACCAACTCCTTTTTCAAATAAATTATCACAATGATTAATATTTGTCACATAAAATATATTTTCAGAATATGAATTATCTGAAGTTGATTTGTTGTTCATGATATGATGAATGTGTATGCGAGGAGGAAATATATGATTGATTTACATATGCATAGTTTCTATAGTGATGATGGTGTATACACCAACACAGTTAGTAGATATGTGTCACGAATCAGGTATCCAGATTATGGCTATTGCGGATCATAACTGGATTAAAGCGAATAATGAAGCATCTTTAAGATGCAAGGAATTAGATATGACTTATATACCAGCAATTGAATTAGATTGTACCTATAAGGGTGTGAATCTTCATGTTGTAGGATATGGCATTGATGATTCAGAAGAATTTAATAGGCTTGGTGAAAGTATTGAGAAACAGGAACAGACATGCAGCTTAAAGAAACTAGAATTGACTAATAATCTTGGTTTTGAATTAGATAAAGCGCAGTTAGATGGCTTATCTTCTAATGGTGTTTATACGGGGGAAATGTTTGGTGAAGCCTTATTAAATGATCCACGTTATATTGATCATGAATTATTAAAATCTTATCGTGAAAATGGATCTAGAAGTGATAATCCTTTTGTGAATTTCTATTGGGATTATAATGCACAGGGTAAACCTTGTTATACGGAGGTTAAGTTTCCTACATTAGAAGACACAATTAAACTGATTAATGAACATGGTGGAGTTGCAGTCTTAGCCCATCCGGGGAATAATCTTAAAGGACAGTTTGAATTATTGGATGAAATGGTCACATTAGGACTACAGGGTGTTGAATGTTTCTCTAGTTATCATTCAGAAGAAGTGAATCGGTACTTCTATAATAAGGCAAAAGAACTAAATATTCTTTATACATGTGGCAGTGATTTCCATGGTAAGACAAAACCATCTATTAAGTTAGGTGAACATCATAGCGATGTAGAAGAAGAGATAAAAGATAATTTGAAGAAGTATCTTGGGATAGGTTGAATAACGTATTTAGGCTTATAATAGACGCATATAATAATAATGTATAGAAATATTAAGTGATGTGTTTAAATAATAGACATTCAAAAAATCCACTATATATCAATATAAATTCACTTTACATAAATTATATAATGAAAAAAATACGAATGTAATTTTATTACAATTTGTAAGCGTATATTGTGTCAACCGAAATTGATAATGTCTCAAAAATAATCAAACATTAGCACCACAACGGTGCTTTTGTTTTGCAGCATAA
>PPYE01046367.1_pt1 | contig 48798 bp, 44 predicted proteins | sample 1559881 | NCBI WGS metagenome assembly PPYE01 (sample SAMN08240022, study PRJNA423297) | Human gut metagenome, whole genome shotgun sequencing project.
CTTGTGGATGAGCTTGATGAGATCACCAAAAATAATAAAGTCGATTATGCAGTAGCCTATGGCGAATTCATGTATAGAGCGAGTTCGTGGCCTTATGAAAGGCGTGTGGTATGCAAGGTTGAAAAGCCGGAAAACCAAATGGTTTACATGTACACATTTGTTGTCACAAACATGGATTCCTCACCAGAGTATCTCATCAAATTTTACTGCAAGCGAGGGCTGATGGAAAACTTCATTAAAGAAAGCAAATCCGGTTTTGATTTTGCGTCCGTAAGCAGTCATACCAGAATGGTAAATGCCAATAGACTGCAGGTACATGCTCTTGCGTATAACATATTTAATTGGTTTAGAAGATTGGTGCTATCAGCAAATATGAGAAAGCAACGCATTGATACCGTCCGTTTAAAATTGCTGAAGATTGCTGCAAAAGTAGTTCATTCAGCAAGATATATCACATTCAAACTGTGCAGCAGTTGCCCCTATAAGAATGAATTCTATGAGACACTTTCAAATATCGGCAAGCTGAATGTACAGCTGGAATAGCAACTATTAACGAACATTGACAGCTTAACAACTGCTCTGAACTCTGCCACAGGGATTTTATACCCTTTTGACGGGTTAATTGAGTGATGTTATGGCTGCATGGATCAATTTTCAGATTCATGGTACTGTTATCAATTCAGATACTGTTCCGTGAATAATCTAGGAAAACTCAAATTTCCCATTGACATCTCCCCTAAAAAACGTATAATAAGTTCCAGTGCGTTTGTTTAGTATCATTAAACTTTTTGTTTAAAATTACTGTAAACCGGACCCGCCTCCCCTTTGGCGGGAAACACAAAGGATTTTTTATGCAAATAGGAGCAAAAGTAAAAGAACTCCGCATCCAGAAGGGGCTTACGCAGGAGGAGCTGGCAGACCGCACCGAGCTGTCCAAGGGCTTCATTTCCCAGTTTGAACGGGATCTGACCTCCCCCTCCATCGCCACGCTCATCGACGTCCTGCAGGCGCTGGGCACCGACCTGAAAGATTTTTTCAGCGAGGAATCCGATGAGCAGATCGTTTTTAAGGAAGCCGATTACTTTGAGAAGCTGGATGACGAGTACAAAAACAAAACGGAATGGATCATCCCCAACGCCCAGAAAAATATCATGGAGCCGATCCGCCTGACCCTCGAGCCGGGCGGCAGCACCTATCCGGACAACCCCCACGAGGGCGAGGAGTTCGGCTATATTTTAAGCGGCAGCGTCACGATCCACGTCGGCAAGCAAAGCTGGCGCGCCAAAAAAGGGGAATCCTTCTATTTTACGCCCAGATCGACCCACTATATTTCGGCAAGCAAAAAGACCGGCGCCTGCCTGATCTGGGTTTCCAGCCCGCCGAGCTTTTAATGCGCGAAGGGATCTATTGCCTGACGGCAAACGCGCCCGGCGCGGATATGCGCCAAGGCGCACACTTTTTTACCATTTCAGAAAGGAACAGTGCAGAGTCACTGCGAGGGGATCGCACCAATGAGCACAAGGCTGATCGACTTACAGCATATCACCAAAATTTATGACAACACCACGGTTTTGGACGACCTGAATCTGTATATCCGGGAGAATGAGTTTCTGACGCTCTTAGGTCCAAGCGGCTGCGGCAAGACCACGACGCTGCGCATCATCGGCGGCTTTGAAAAGCCGGACAACGGATGCGTTTTATTCGACGGCAAGGATATTACGAACCTTCCCCCGAACCGACGCCAGCTCAATACGGTCTTTCAAAAATACGCCCTGTTCCCCCATATGACGATCGCGGAAAACATCGCCTTTGGCTTAAAGATCAAGGGAAAGACCCAGTCCTACATTCAGGACAAAATCAAATACGCCTTAAAGCTCGTCAATCTGGACGGCTATGAAAAGCGTATGCCGGATTCCTTAAGCGGCGGCCAGCAGCAGCGTATCGCCATCGCCCGCGCCATCGTCAACGAGCCGAAGCTCCTTCTTTTGGACGAGCCTTTGGGCGCGCTTGACTTAAAGCTGCGTCAGGACATGCAGTACGAGCTGATCCGCCTGAAAAACGAGCTGGGCATTACGTTTATTTATGTCACCCACGATCAGGAGGAGGCGCTGACCATGTCCGATACGATCGTCGTTATGAACCAGGGCTATATCCAGCAGATCGGCACGCCGGAAAAAATCTACAACGAGCCGGAAAACGCCTTTGTGGCGGACTTTATCGGCGATTCCAACATCATCGCCGCAACGATGGTGCGCGACGAGCTGGTTTCCATCCTGGGACAGAATTTTGCCTGCGTGGACAAGGGCTTTGGCACAAACAAGCCCGTAGACGTGGTGATCCGCCCCGAGGACGTGGATCTTGTCGCTCCCGGCGAAGGCTCCATCGACGGCGTTGTGACCCACCTGATCTTTAAAGGCGTCCACTATGAAATGGAAGTGACCGCAAACGGTTTTGAATGGCTTGTGCATTCCACCGACATGTTCCCTGTCGGCACAAAGGTCGGCATCCGGGTCGATCCCTTCGACATCCAGATCATGAACAAGCCGGCTTCGGAGGATGAGGAGGCCGTGTCTGTCGATGAGTAAAGCAATGAAAAAAACTGCCGCGCCCAGGACGCCGTGGCCGCACAGCCGCTGGATGGCAGGGCCGTACCTTTTCTGGTCCGCCGCCTTTATCATCATCCCGCTGTGCATGATCTTTTATTACGGACTGACGGACAATACGGGGGCGTTTACGCTGGAAAACATCGCCGCCATCAGCTCCCCCGAGCATTTAAAGGCGCTCGTTTCCGCCCTTGTTTTATCCCTGATCAGCACGCTGATCTGTCTGGCGCTCGCCTATCCGCTCGCCATGATCCTGACGGCGCGCAGGGTCAGCCAGAAAAGCTTTATCGTGATGATCTTTATCCTGCCCATGTGGATGAACTTTTTGCTCCGCACGCTGGCATGGCAGACGCTCCTTGAAAAAACCGGGGTCATCAACTCGATCCTCTCCTTTTTCGGGCTGCCTGCCTTAAATATCATCAACACCCCGGCGGCGATCGTTCTGGGCATGGTATACAACTTCCTGCCCTTTATGGTGCTCCCGCTTTACAACGCGCTTTCCAAGATCGACGCAAACGTTGTAAACGCCGCCCACGATCTGGGCGCAAACGGCGTGCAGACGTTTTGCCGGATCATTTTCCCGCTGAGCCTGCCCGGCGTGATCAGCGGCATTACGATGGTGTTCGTGCCCGCGCTCACGACCTTCGTTATTTCCAACCTGTTAGGCGGCAGCAAGATCCTCCTCATCGGCAACGTCATCGAACAGGAATTTACGCAGGCGAGCAACTGGCACTTGGGAAGCGGACTTTCCATCGTCCTGATGATCTTTATCATCATCAATATGGTGCTTACCGCAGTTTTCGATAAAAACGGGGAGGGAACGGCATTATGATCAAAACCGCAGCGCAAAAAGTTTATATCGCCCTGATCTTCATTTTCATGTACGCTCCCATCGCGACGCTGATCGTGCTTTCCTTCAACGCCAGCAGGAGCCGCGCGAAATGGGGCGGCTTTACGACCAAATGGTACGTAGAGCTTTTTTCCAATCAGGAGATCATGCAGGCGCTTTACAATACCCTGCTCATCGCCCTGCTTTCGGCAGTGATCGCCACCCTCATCGGCACGGTCGCCGCCCTGTCCATCCAGGGCATGAAAAAAAAGAGCCGCGCCGTGCTCATGGGCATTACCAACATCCCCATGTTAAACGCCGAGATCGTGACCGGGATTTCCCTGATGCTTCTGTTTTTAACCTTCCGGGCAAAATTCGGCTTTACGACGATCCTGCTTTCGCACATCACCTTCAACATCCCCTATGTGATCTTGAGCGTGATGCCGCGGTTAAAGCAGTTAAACCCCAGCGTCTATGAGGCCGCCCTCGATCTGGGCGCGTCCCCGTGGCAGGCATTTTTCAAAGTTGTCTTTCTCGACATCCTGCCCGGCGTTTCCTCCGGCTTTTTAATGGCGTTTACGATGTCGCTGGACGATTTTATCATTACCCACTTTACGAAAGGTCCGGGTGTGGACACGCTCTCCACCAAGATTTATACGGAGGTCAAAAAAGGCATCAAGCCTGAAATGTACGCTCTGTCCACCCTGATCTTTGTCACCGTGCTCATCCTTCTGATCCTCGTCAACAAGACGCCCAGACAGAACAAAAAGCACTGACGGCAAACAATATATTTTCTATTGAAAGGAACAAAAGATGAAAAAGAAAACACTTACCAAAATTTTTTGCTGCCTTTTAACAGGCGCCCTTTCCGCAGGTCTTCTGGCAGGCTGCGGCTCTTCCTCTTCTTCTGCCGGCTCAAACGGCGAAGTTGTCGTTTATAACTGGGGCGAATACATCGATCCCGAAACGATCACCATGTTCGAGGAGGAAACCGGCATCAAGGTGATTTACGACGAATTTGAGACAAACGAGATCATGTATCCCAAGGTGGAGACAGGCGCTTCCGCTTATGACGTGATCTGCCCCTCCGACTATATGATCAACAAGATGATCGAGAACGATCTGCTGGCAGAATTAAACTTTGACAACATGCCCAACGCCAAAGAAAACATCGGCGCACAGTACTGGGAGCAGTCCAGAGGCTTCGATCCGGAAAACAAATATTCCGTTCCCTACTGCTGGGGCACGGTAGGCATCCTTTACAACAAGACGATGGTGGACGAGCCCGTGGACAGCTGGTCGATCCTCTGGGATGAAAAATATGCGGACAGCATCTTAATGCAGGATTCCGTGCGCGACGCTTTCATGGTGGCGCTCAAATTAAACGGCAATTCCATGAACACGCTGGACGAGACAGAGCTGGCTGCCGCCCGCGACCTGCTCATCGAGCAGAAGCCGCTCGTTCAGGCATATGTGATCGACCAGGTGCGCGACAAGATGATCGGCGGCGAGGCTGCCCTCGGCGTGATCTATTCCGGCGAGGCGATCTACACCCAGCGTGAAAACCCCGATCTGGAATATGTGGTTCCCAAAGAAGGGACAAACGTATGGATCGATTCCTGGGTTGTGCCCAAAAATGCTCCCAACAAGGAAAACGCCGAGAAATTCATCGACTTTATGTGCCGCGGCGACATCGCCCTCAAAAACTTTGAGTACATCACCTACTCTACCCCCAACGAGGCTGCGCGCGAGCTGATCGAAGACGAGGCGCTGAAAAATTCCCAGATCGCATTCCCCGATTTGAGCCAGTATTCCAATCTGGAAACCTTCACCTATCTGGGCGAGGAGGGCGACGCTCTTTACAACGAAATGTGGAAAGAGGTCAAGTCCAACTAAATGGAACGCATTTTAACATATGAGATCACAAAGGGCGACGATTGCATGACCGTCGCCCAATTTTTAAAGAAAAAAGGCTATTCCTCCGCCAATATTACCGACTTAAAAAGGATGCCAGAAAGCATCCTGATAAACGGCAGCTTTGCCTATATGGTGCATCCGCTCTCTTTCGGGGACGTGCTTACCGTACACATCCGGGAAACCGCCGTTTCCGAAAAGATCCCGCCGGTTTATCTTCCGCTGGACATCGTATATGAGGACGAAGACCTGCTGGTTGTAAACAAGCCTGCCGATCTGCCGATCCACCCTTCCATGAACAACTACACCCGTTCCCTCGGAAACGGGCTTGCATGGTATTTTAAAGAAAAAGGGCAGCCCTTTGTGTTCCGCTGCATCAACCGGCTCGACCACAACACCTCGGGGCTGACGATCATCGCAAAGCATCTGGTCAGCGGCAGCATCCTTGCCACCATGGTCAGAAACCGGCAGATCCGCCGGGAATATCTGGGCATCGCCCGCGGCGCTGTCACACCCTCCTGCGGCACGGTCACGGCGCCCCTTGGCAGAAAGCCCGGTTCGATTATCGAGCGGTGCGTGGATTTTGAAAACGGCGAAAGCGCCGTCACCCACTACCGGGTCATCGGACAGAAAAACGGGCACAGCCTGCTCCTTCTTACGCTGGAAACAGGCCGCACCCATCAGATCCGTATTCATATGAAGCATCTGGGCTTTCCCCTCGTGGGGGATTCCCTTTACAATCCCGACATGGAATGGATCTCCCGGCAGGCGCTCCATGCCGCCCGCCTCGTTTTTTGCCATCCGATGACGGGAAAGGAAATGGAATTCAAAGCGCCGATGCCAGAGGATATGCGCCGGGTGCTGGAAGGCATCCGGTAACTCCTTACCCTTCCACCGCAGTCCATACCTGCATTTCATTTTCTCCCCGGTTCGCCCATGCGTAATAAGGAATAAAGCGCAGACGGACCGGATTTTTTTCGGGCTTCCGATAGCTTCTGTAAAGGACGCCCTCCGTCTCTTTCCCATCCGCTTTTCTCTTTTTGATCCGAAAACCGTCTGCTTCGATCGCCTTCATGGGAACGCTGCAGATCTCTATCTCTTTTTCCGCCGCATGCAGCGCCGGGTTTACCGACAAAAGATGCAGATCGGCTCCGTTATCCGCGCCTTCCAGACAATAGACCAGCGGCCCGCGCATCAGCGCTGCCTTTCCGGCGTCCTCGCGCACGTTTTCATCGGCAGCCATCAGACGGATCTCCATCGGGAAATGAAGCGTTAAAGTTTCCTCTTCCGCCCAGTCCTTTTCCACATACAGATAGCCGTCTTTTTCTTCCAGGGCTGCGCCCTCTGCGCCTTCCAGCCCATAACGGCTGCACCAGTCGGGCAGGCGCAGCGCAAGCTTAAGCCCCGTTTCCTTTGCCCGAAGGCGCACCGTTACGTCCCCATTCCACGGCATTCCGGATTCAATACAGATGTCCGCCGTCTTTTCCCCGATCTTTTTTTCCAGCGTGCCGCCCAGATACAGGTGCACAAACAGCGTATCGTCATTTTCCGTATAGGCGTAAGAACCGATGGAGCTGATCAGCCGCGCCAGGTTCGGCGGGCAGCAGGCGCAGCCAAACCACTTCTGCCGCACGGGCTTTACATGGGATTTCCGTTCGTCCTTATGACAGGCTTCCGGGAGGACCTCCAGCGGGTTCACATAAAAAAAGCTCTTTCCATCCAGCGCCATCCCGCTTAAGATCCCGTTGTACAGCGCCCGCTCCATCACGTTTGCATAGCGGGCGTCGGGCATGATTTCCAGCATCCTTCTGGCAAAAAATACAAGCCCGATGGACGCGCACGTTTCCGCGTAAGCCGTATCGTTTGGCAGGTCATAGGGAAAAGAAAACGCCTCGCCGATATGGGTTGCCCCGATCCCCCCGGTAATGTACATTTTTTCGCGGGTAATGCTGTCCCAGAGCCTTTTGCATGCCTCATAAAGCGTCCCGTCCCCGGTCAGCCGCGCCACGTCCGCCATGCCGGAATACAGATAGACCGCCCGCACCGCGTGTCCGACCGCTTCCTCCTGCTGCCTGACCGGAAGATGCGCCTGATAATAGGAATAGCGCAGCCCGTCCTCACAGCCCTTTTTGACCTCCTCCGGGTGCTCCCTGTCAAAATAATAGGGGCGCTTTCCCCTCTCGTCCACAAAATACCGGCTCAGCGCCAGATAGCTTGCATTTCCCGTCGCTTCATAAAGACGTACCAGCGCCATTTCCGCGATCTCATGTCCGGGATAGCCCTTGCACTTTCCTTCCTCCGCACCAAAATGCGCCCCGATATAATCTGCGAACCGTTCCGCCGCCTTTAACAGCTTATCCTTCCCGGTCGCCTCAAAATAAGCGACGGCGCCCTCCGCCAGATGGCCGAAGCAGTACAGCTCATGATGGTCTTTCAGATTGGAAAAGATCCGGTCCTTTCCGTTGATGATATAATAGGTGTCCAGATAGCCGTCGTCCTGCTGCGCCGCGCACACGATGTCGATTGCCCCGTCCGCGATCCGTTCCAGCTCCGGATCCGGATGCTGGGTCAGCGAATAGCCTACCGCCTCGATCCATTTTGAAAAATCGCTGTCCTGAAATACAAAGCCGTAAAAGGCGTCGTCCAGATGCTTAGGATCCTCCGGCAGCGTTTCAAAGCCCCGGAACGTGTATTTTGGCTCCTCGAACGAAGCGCCCCTTTCCCGCTTTTCCCGGTTCAGCTTCCCGGCGGTTTTAAAATTGTGCATACAAAAGCTCGGCGCAGCGCCCTCTACCTGATCGTTTAACGCCGCCCACTGATACGGGATCACCTCCCGGCGCACAAGCTCCATTTCCCCTTTCCAGAACGGGTCCGTTACCTGAATCGCCCGAAGCGGCAGCGGGCGCGAATATAATGCCTTCTCCATGAAGCCTTCCTCCTGTCATATCAATTTTACAGCCTTTACCCCGTGTGCCGGGACAACTGCCGTTATCCTTCCGTCCTCCGTCGTTCCCCTGCTGTTGTCCCACAGGTCGATAAAGCCGGTATCCGCCATCCCCTCTTCGATCTCCGAAAGCGCCTCGGACAGACGCACCTCTTTGTCGCTGAGGTTAAAGAGGGCAACGCAGGTGCTTTTGTCCTCCTGATCCACACTCTTCCATACCGCCTTTTTTTCATCGCGAAAGATCTGGGTTCCCTTGCAGGAATCCTTCAGCCGTCCCAGAATTTCCTTATTTGTCAGAAGCGACATCGTCCAGCCGTCCAGCTTTGTCAGCTCCGCGCCGATCATCAGCGGGGATTTAAAAAAGCTCCACAGCGTCATCATCGTTTTCTGCTCTTCCTTCGTCAGCCCGGTATCCCTTTCCTGCCCGAATCCCTTGCCGACCTTCCCAAGGGGCAGCATATCGCAGTCCGGATAGCAACCCTGCTTTACATGATCCTGCCAGAGCTCGCAGCGCGCAAACATCGGATACAAAAGCTCCCAGTTATCCCAGAAATCGTCCGTGATCCGCCACATATTTGCATATTTGCAGTACTGCCATGCCCGGTCGATGTGCGCAGGCCCCGGAGACAGGCTTAAAACGATGTTTCTGCCGCTCTTCTGGATCGCGCGGTACAGCATTTTTGTCTCAAACCAACCGTTAAAGCTGTCGTTTGGATACAGCCAGCTGTCGCAGATGTCGTCGCACTTGATAAAATCCACGCCCCACTGCGCATACATCCCGATGAGCGAATCGTACCATGCCTGTCCCGCCTCATTATTTCTTACGCCGTACATATCCGGGTTCCAGCCGCAGATCGACGCCGGATCCGCAGTCATATCCGCCGTAAAGCTGCTCCCGTACACAGGCAGGTGCTCCTGCGCCGCCTTTCTGGGAATCCCGCGCATGATGTGGATGCCGAATTTCAGTCCCAGCCCGTGCACATAGTCTGCCAGCGGCAAAAACCCTTTTCCCCCTGCCGAGGACGGAAACCGCGCCGGGGACGGCTGCAGCCTGCCGTATTCATCCATTTCCAGATCGTCAAAGGGGATATACTGGAACTGATCCCGCTTCGTGCCCGCGCCGTTTGCATACCACTGGATGTCTGCGACCACATATTCCCAGCCGTATTCCTTCAAATGCGCCGCCATGAAATCCGCGTTTGCCTTTACCTGCTCCTCATTTACCGTCGTGTCATAATAATCGTAGCTGTTCCAGCCCATCGGCGGCGTTTTTGCAAAAAGATTTTTGTCCATCTCAAAGCCCTCTCTTTATCAGAATCTTGATCTGCTTGCCATTCCTGATAAAACCATTATAATAAACACTATCAAGTACTTCAAGAATACTTCTTTGATACAGGAGGATACTTTTTTGATCTCATATTCCTTTGGAAATTTTGGATTTTTACAGGAGGAAACGCCTTTTGAGCAGCCGCTTTTTCTGATGGACATGGGCGTGGAACGGCGTTTTGAAGAAGCTTATTTTTTTGACAACCAAACGCGTCCCGCCTATGAGGGCTACCTGCTGCAGTATACCCTGAAAGGCTGCGGCGTCTATCAGGACAGCGAGGGCAGCTTTCTTTTACCGGAAGGGTACGGCTTTTTGACCCGCATGACGCAGGAGGGGCGCTACTTTCTGCCCGATCAAAACGGCGCTCCCTTCTGCCCCGGCGCCGGTATCGCTTCCGGCGAATGGGAATATTTTTATCTGCATTTTACGGGGGCTGCGGCAGAGCCCTTCCAAGATGCGGTTCAAAGGCTTACCGGCGCTGTCTTTTCCCTGCCTGCCATAAGCCCCCCTGTCTCCCGTTTTTTCCGCTTCTTCCAAAAATGCAGCGCTTCCCGCCCGCTTCCCTATGAGGGCGGCGAATTTCTCTACGGCTTTCTGTGCAGCCTCCTCCGCGCGCTGGACGCCCCGGCAGACGGAAGCTCCCCCCTTGTCCGTCAGGCATGCGGCTATTTTAAGGAGCACTTTTCTTCCCTGTCCGGCATCGGGGAGGCAGCGGACTTCTGCAGCGTTTCCCAGGAGCATCTGACCCGGCTTTTTAAAAAAGAAACCGGTCAGACACCTTTGCAGTATCTGACCCGGCTCCGTATGGAAAACGCGCTGTTCCTTCTTTTGAATACGTCCGATTCCGTGGCTTCCATCGCGCGCGCCTGCGGCTTTGAAAACGGGAACTATTTTGCCAGAGTCTTCCGGCGCTACCTAAACTGCTCTCCGGAGGATTACCGCAAAAGGCTGCGCTAGCTTCTGCCATACAGCTTCTTTTTTAACAGCCCTACAGATACAGGCGGTTTTCCTTTCGTCCGGAGCAAACCTTGCGCATCTTATAAGAGGCTGCCAGCCGCACCGCTGCGCTCACCTTTCTTGCCTTTTTCGGGCACGCCGCTACACAGTGCATACAGGAAATGCACTTTTCCTTATCGGTCAGGCGCGGGTTTTCCTTCGGGATCGCGCCTGCCGGACATTGTGCCGCGCACAGCCCGCAGCCCTCGCACTTTTTTGAAGCCTCCGGCTTTAGCGGAAGCTTATTGTGAAATTCCTTGTATGGGCGTTTTCCCGGCAGCCGCTCCTTTAAGCCTGCGCACCGCTTGGGATCTGCCAGCGCTTCCCGGATCTGTGCCGCAAATGTCTGAAGCTGCTCCCGGTCCCTGCCGTCCGGCCTTCCTTTTCCGTAGCAGGGCATCAGCGAATGCTGCGCCACCGCCTCCAGCGCCGCTGCGCACTCAAATCCCGCGTCACACAGCACGTCGAAAAGCTCTGCCAGCGTATCGTCGATATGGCGGTTTCCGTATACCGCCGCCAAAACAGCCTTCGCCCCGTTTCCCTGCGCCTTCTTTAAGCATTCCGCCGCAGGCGCGGGAACCCTTCCTCCGTAGGAGGGAACCGCCACAAGGCACACATCCTCCGCCTGAAATTTGATTTCTTTCAGTCTGCCCGGCGTTTTGATCAGGTCGATCTGCTCTGCCCTGCCGTTTAATGCCGCTGCGACCACGTCCGCCACCTTTTTTGTCCCGCCCGTGGGGCTGAAATAAATTTCGTACAGCTTCATCTTTTGTCCTCCCGACCATCTTTTTTCAACTTCCGATGCCAAAGCGCCGCCCTCCAAGCAGAAAGGCGGCGCGCCCTTAAATTTTTTTCATACATTTTTTCCAGCAGAGCATAAAGATCACTGCCGACGCGGCAGCCGTTACCGTCTCTGCGATCGGAAACGCCGTCCACAGCCCTACGATGCCTGCAAGCTTTGTCCCGATCCATGCCGCCGGGACGATCACCGCAAGATAACGCAGCATCGAGATCACAAAGGACGCTACGCCCTCTCCCAGCGCTTCCAGCGCACCGGACGCCACTACGCTGACGCCGGAGACCACAAAGCCAAGGCTGATGATCCGAAGCGCCAGCGCGCCCTCCCGGATCGTTTCTGCATCTTTTGTAAACATTCCCATGATCGGCTCGGGCAGCAGCACAAACAGCGCCATGCCTGCCGCCATGATCACAAGGATCAGGACGGTACATACGCTTAAGATCTGCTTCATCCGGCGTTTTTCCCCCGCGCCGTAATTATAGCTCAGCACCGGACGCATTCCCTGCACGATGCCGCTGGCAGGAAGATAGATAAACGTCTGGAGCTTAAAATAAACGCCCAGAATGAGCACATACATCGCGGAAAACGCGCCTGCCAGACCGTTTAGCAGCGTCACAAGAAGGGACGGAAGCCCCATTGTCAGAGAGGACGGCACGCCTACCATATACAGCCGTCTGCACACGTCGCCGGTCGGCTTCATCAAACGCCTCGAAAATTCAATTCCCATCCCCTTTCTGGAAAAATACGCCACATACAGCAGCAGCGTCACAAGCTGCCCGATCACGGTCGCCACCGCAGCCCCGCGCACCTCCATCCTCGGGATCGGCCCCAGCCCGAAAATAAATACCGGGTCGAGCACGATATTGGTAATACACCCCGCCGCAAGGCACACGGTAGGCACGATCATATTGCCCAGCGACTGATAAATCTTTTCAAAAGCGATCTGCGTCGTCACCACAACGGAAAACGCCATGACAATAACGCCATATTCCAGCCCCCAGCTATAAATCTGCCCGTCCTTTGTAAAAAGCTTTAAAAACACGGGCAGCGACACCGTTAAGCCCACCGACAGGCACACGCCGTGCACAATGCTTAAAAAGAAGCCCTGGGACGCCGCCTTTCCCGCTTCCCTTTGTTCGCCCGCCCCCAGATAAAACGCCGCGGCGGCGCTGATGCCCACGCCGAAGCCGACGCCGATGCTCGTTACCAGCATCTGAAGCGGATATACAAGGGAAACCGCGGTCAGCGCCGCCTCCCCGATCTGCGCCACAAACATGCTGTCCACGATATTGTACAGCGAATTGATCAGCATCGATACCATCATCGGCAGCGACATCGACAGCACCAGCGGCAGAACCTTTTTCTGTTTCATAAATTCCTGATTCATTCCAACCTCCTATCGAATAAAAAAAGACTAAAATCCTGCTGTTTATCTCAGAAACAGCAAAATCTATAGCCTTCTTCCAGACGTCTCTTCTTTTTTATGGTCTGTCTCCGCCTTGACCTTTCGGAAATCAGACCGCTAACCACTTTACCACATCCGTGCCAAAAACGCAAGGGAAAGTCTTGATTTTTCCCGCAAAATCGTGTATGCTTGTCTTTAGTCAAACAGGCTAAAATATCGTAATTTTAATCAGGAGGAAGAATCAATATGGGTTATCAATTGGTTATGATTCGCCACGGCGAAAGCGTATGGAACCAGCAGAACCTGTTCACCGGCTGGACTGACGTAGATCTGTCCGAGAACGGCCACAAAGAGGCTGCTCAGGGCGGCGTTCTGTTAAAGGAGGCAGGCTTCTCTTTCGACGTTTGCTACACTTCTTACTTACAGCGCGCAATCCATACTGCAAACCACGTTCTGCAGGAGTTAAACGAGGAGTGGATCCCCGTTGTTAAGACATGGAAATTAAACGAGCGTCATTACGGCGCACTGCAGGGCTTAAACAAGTCTGAGACCGCTGAGAAATACGGCGAAGATCAGGTAAAGGTATGGCGTCGTTCCTTCGACGTTCAGCCCCCGGCTCTTGAGCCCTCTGACGAGCGCAACCCCGCTCTGCAGGCTCCCTATGCAAATGTAGATCCCAAGGAGCTTCCTCTTACAGAGAGCTTAAAGGATACTATCGCAAGAGTTATTCCTTTCTACGAGGAGAACATCAAGAAAGATATGAAGGAAGGCAAGAAGGTTCTGATCGCCGCTCACGGCAACTCCCTCCGCGCTCTCGTAAAATATCTGGACAACATCTCTGAGGAAGACATCACAGAGCTGAACATCCCTACAGGCGTGCCGCTTGTATACGAGCTGGACGACAACTTCAACGCAATCGGCCACCACTACCTTGGCGACCAGTCTCAGGTTGAAGCAAAGATGAACGCTGTAGCAAACCAGGGCAAGAAATAATTTCTAAACCCCCGGAATATGGCAGGAGGCTGGCGGCAGATGCCGTTTTAGGCTTCCGAACCTGAAATAAGAATCCCCCATAGAAGTCAGTATTTTTCATGCCTGACCTTCTATGGGGGATTTTTTCACGCAGCGCTTCCGCCCGCTATCCCAGATAACCAAATACCGCGTCTCCCAGAACATACCCTGCTCCCACAAAAAACAGATTCCATACCGCCACCCCGAGCATCGAGCTGAACGTATATTTCCAGAAATTCATCTTCATCACACCTGCCGGAATCGAGATCAGCGTCCGCATCACCGGGATCAGCTTCCCAATGAATACCCCGATACATCCCCGCCTTTTTAAAATTTCAAAATTTTTCTCGATCCCTTCCCGCTGGGACGGAAACTTCTTTAAATATTTTTCCAGAAGGAACGAGCCTCCCTTATATCCAAGAAAATACAAGAGCCAGCTTCCGCACACGCCCGCCGCGACCGTCAGCGCCATCGTCCCCAAAAAGCTGATCTTGCCGTGCGCCGCCCATATGCCCGCAAGCGGCATGATCACACCCGCCGGGAATCCCGGCAGGTTCAGATATTCCAAAAATACGACGACGAAAATCGCGATCGCCCCGTACTGCGTAAAATAATCAATAAAAACTTCCAGACTCATCCTGTGCCTCCTCCTTATCTGTGTTTAGTATATGACACAAAACAGAAAAACACCTGCAGAGATTCCGAAATTTTTTCTTAATACACCATAAAAAAAATGTGCGCCGAAGCGCACATTTTTTTATTTATCCGTAATGCTTGCGTGGAACTCCTGCAGGGATTTCACCGGAAGCTTGCCGTCGCGCTTTGCGGAACGGATGCCTTCCACGGTCGCCTTTGCAGCCGCCATCGTCGTGATGTACGGGATGCGGTTCTTGATCGCCGCCTTGCGGATGTAGCTGTCGTCCGTCGCGCCCTTTTTGCCAAGAGGCGTATTGACGATCAGCTGGATCTTGCCGTTTGTCACCTTATCCAGAATGTTGGGGCGACCCTCGTTGATCTTGCATACCTTCAGGGCAGGAATGCCTGCCGCTTCGATCAGGTCGCAGGTCCTGCCTGTCGCCATGATCTCAAAGCCGCACTCGTAGAAACCTCTTGCAACCTCTGCGACCTCAGCCTTATCCCTGTCGTTTACAGAGATCAGCACACAGCCCTCTGTCGGAAGCTTGCTGTTTGCGCCCTCCTCCGCTTTGTAGAATGCGTCGCCGAAATCGGTGGACATGCCGAGCACCTCGCCGGTAGAACGCATTTCCGGTCCGAGGACAGGGTCAACCTCCGGGAACATATTGAACGGGAATACCGCTTCTTTTACACCGTAATGGCTGAATTTCTTCTCGCGAAGCTCTGTCACAGGAGTCTTGCGTCCCGTATAAGGCAGGGTAATGATGTCTGTCGCAATCTGAACCATGTTGATGCCGCATACCTTGGATACGAGCGGAACGGTTCTGGATGCGCGGGGATTTGCCTCGATCACATATACCCGTCCGTCCTCGATCGCATACTGCATGTTCATCAGACCTACAACGCCCAGCTCTTTTGCGATCTTTCTTGTATAATCCTTGATCGTCTCAACCTGCTCATCAGACAGCCCCTTCGGCGGGATGATGCACGCGGAGTCGCCGGAATGGATACCTGCAAGCTCGATGTGCTCCATAACGGAAGGAACAAATACGTTCTCGCCGTCGCTGATCGCATCCGCCTCGCACTCTGTCGCATGGTGCAGGAATCTGTCGATCAGGATCGGACGGTCAGGCGTTACGCCTACTGCCTGCTGCATGTAGAAGGTCAGCGCCTCATCGTCATAAACGACTTCCATGCCGCGTCCACCCAGTACATAGGAAGGACGTACCATAACGGGGTAGCCGATCCGGTGGGCAGTCTCAAGCGCCTCGTCCACATTGACAGCCATGCCCGCTTCCGGCATCGGGATTTCCAGCTTTTCCATCATCTCGCGGAACTGATCCCGATCTTCTGCAAGGTCGATCGTTTCGGGAGTGGTTCCAAGGATATTTACGCCGAATTTCTTTAAGTCCGCAGCCAGATTCAGAGGAGTCTGTCCGCCGAACTGCGCGATCACGCCCACCGGCTTTTCCTTTTCATAAATTGCCAGAACGTCTTCCAGTGTCAGCGGCTCAAAATACAGCTTGTCGGATGTATCGTAGTCCGTGGATACCGTCTCCGGGTTGCAGTTTACGATGATCGTGGAGAAGCCCAGCTTATGCAGCGCCTTTGCCGCATGTACGCAGCAGTAGTCGAACTCGATACCCTGGCCGATACGGTTGGGGCCGCCGCCCAGGATCATAACCTTCGGCTTGCTGTTGTCCACAGGGCTCTGATCCTTGATATGGTAGCTGGAATAGTAATAAGCGGAATCCTTCGTGCTGCTTACATGCACGCCTTCCCAGCCTTCCACAACGCCCAGCTCCACGCGCTTCTGGCGGATGTCCTCTTCCGGGATCCCCAGAATCTCGCTCAGATATTTATCGGAGAAGCCGTCCAGCTTCGCCTGCTTTAAATCTGCGTCGGAAGGCATCTTGCCGTGATACTCTGCCGCAAGCCTCTCTTCCTCTTCCACAAGCTCCTTCATCTGCTCGATAAAGTACTCCTTTACCTTTGTCAGATTGTGGATTTCTTCGACGGAAGCCCCTTTGCGCAGCGCCTCATACATAATGAAATGTCTCTCGCTGCTGGGGGTTGCCAGCATGGTCAGCAGTTCCTTCTTTGTCTTCTGGTCAAAATCCTTCACATGTCCAAGACCGTAACGGTTTTTCTCCAGAGAACGGATCGCTTTCTGAAGCGCTTCCTTATAAGTCTTGCCGATGCTCATTACTTCGCCTACGGCGCGCATCTGCGTGCCCAGCTTATCTTCAACGCCCTTGAACTTCTCAAACGCCCAGCGCGCGAATTTCAGAACGATATAATCTCCGCTCGGAACATATTTATCCAGCGTGCCGTACTTGCCGCACGGGATCTCATCCAGCGTCAGGCCGCTTGCCAGCATCGCGGATATGAGCGCGATCGGGAAGCCTGTCGCCTTACTTGCAAGAGCGGAAGAACGGGATGTTCTCGGGTTGATCTCGATCACGACCGCGCGGCCGGAAACCGGATCATGCGCAAACTGTACGTTTGTGCCGCCGATGACCTGGATCGCGTCCACGATCTTATACGCCTGCTCCTGAAGCTTTTTCTGAACGTCCTCGGAAATTGTCAGCATAGGGGCGGAACAGAAGGAATCGCCGGTATGAACGCCGACAGGGTCGATATTTTCGATGAAGCATACCGTGATCATATTTCCTTTCGCGTCACGGACTACCTCCAGCTCCAGCTCTTCCCAGCCCAGAATGGACTCTTCTACCAAAACCTGTCCCACAAGGCTTGCCTGAAGGCCTCTTGAGCAGACAGTTTTTAATTCTTCTTTATTATAAACAAGACCGCCGCCGGCGCCGCCCATCGTATATGCGGGACGCAGAACGACCGGATAGCCAAGCTTGTCGGCGATTTCCAGCGCTTCCTCAACGGAGTACGCCACGTCGCTTCTTGCCATCTCCACGCCCAGATTTTTCATCGTGTTCTTGAACTCGATGCGGTCCTCGCCGCGCTCGATCGCATCCACCTGAACGCCGATCACCTTTACATTATACTTATCCAGAACGCCTGCCGCCTGCAGCTCGGAGCACAGGTTCAAACCCGACTGTCCGCCCAGGTTCGGAAGCAGCGCATCCGGACGCTCTTTCTCGATGATCTGCTCCAGACGCTCTACGTTTAACGGCTCGATATAGGTAATATCCGCCGTATCCGGATCAGTCATGATCGTCGCCGGATTGGAGTTGACCAGCACGATCTCATAGCCCAGCTGCTTTAATGCCTTACATGCCTGGGTACCGGAATAATCAAACTCGCATGCCTGACCGATGATGATCGGGCCGGAGCCGATGATCAGTACTTTATGAATGTCTTGTCTTTTCATAAGTCCACCCATTTTCCTTTCTTTTTCTTCTTTATTCCCCAAAAACCCACTATATTCTACCACAACTTGCAAAAGACAACAAGAGCTTTTTCTCGATCAGTTAAACCCGAAAAACTTCTGGCAGATCTTATAGCCCTCCACGGAAATCCAGCGTCCCGTCCTGCCGGGCAGGTTCATGCAGTTGCCCAGAAGGCCGTAGCGGAGCTTTCTGTACATCTTTTTATCCTTCTGGCGGATATATTCCAGAAGCTCTTTTTTCTTTTCCAGCGCTTCCTGTGTCCCGATCCGGATCAGAAGGATCGAGGAAACAGTCGTGATAATATCCAGATAGCTTAACATATACCGGGACATCGGCTTATTGGAAGCAACAGCCCCCTTCTTTTCCGAAAAATAATCGACCATCAGCTTGTTGACCCTGATCTGCTGGTCGATCCGCCCTGTCATGACCTTTTCGTTGACGGACTGATCCGCGCGCCCGATATAATAGCGGTAAAAATTCACATCCAGATAATACATGTTGCGCACATACGGAAGCGGCTCAAACACATACAGATTGTCCACATAAAACGTATGCTCCGGAAGCTTTAAGCCGCACTCCCGCAAAAGCTTCGTCCGGTAGATCACCGAATGCATCAGGATATACTGCCCCACATGGAAGCGTCCCACATCATTCCAGCCAAAAATCTTTCCTTCCGGCAGCACATGCTTATAGCGCATCACCTTTTTGCGGCGCTCGCCCTCTTTCTCGTAAACGAAATTGCTGATCAGCATGTCCAGCGCCTGCTCGCCCCCGATCAGCTCCCGCAGCGTATTTAAGATCGCCAGATACGCGTCCTCCTTTACCCAGTCGTCGCTGTCTACGACCTTAAAATAGACGCCCTGCGCGTTTTCCAGCCCGGCGTTTACCGCGGAACCGTGCCCGCCGTTTTCTTTATGGATCGCGCGCACGATCGTCGGATATTTCGCCGCGTATTCGTCCGCGATTTTTGCGGTATCGTCCTTAGAGCCGTCGTTGACTACAAGGATCTCAACGTCCTCGCCGCCCGGAAGCAACGATTCGATACATTTTGCCATATACCTCTGCGAATTGTAACAGGGGATCGCAATCGATAGAAGCTTCATAAATTTCTTTCTCCCTACTCATTTTTTCAGTTTCTTACTGCCTGTCCGGATGCTTAAATAGCCGGTATACGCAGAAAACGCCGAAGGGATCGGATATTTTTCCTCCGTTTCTTCTGCGTCCACAAGCAAAAGCGACGGATCCTTACGCATCGGTTCCAGCCCGTCCACCAAAACCATGTACCCCGTCATATGCCACTCCCTGTGGGTAAAAATGTGCTTTGACGGCGCAAGGCGCTCGATCCTGACCGCGTGGACGCCCTGTTCTTTGAGCCAGCCCCTTACCTCGTCCAGCGACGCTTTTCCCAAAAGCGACGGAAATTCGTACATTCCCGCCAAAAGCCCTTTTTTCGGGCGCTGCCGGATGACCGTCCGGTTTCCGTCCCGGATCACAAGCACCGTCCTTTCTTCGACTGTGCGGGGCTTTTTGGGCGCTTTTTTCGGATACTGCTGCCAGCTTCCTTCCAGACCTGCCCTGCATAAGCCCTTCCACGGGCACTCTGTACATCTGGGCGCGCCGTTTGGAAGGCATACCGTCGCCCCAAGCTCCATCAGCGCCTGGTTGAAATCGCCCGGACGGTCTTTTGGCATCACGGGCTTTAAGTCCTCTTCCACCCTCTTTTTCACGGAGGGCTCCGAAATGTCGCTGCCGTCTGCCAGCAGGCGCATGATGACCCGCAGCACATTCCCGTCCACCGCCGGAACCGGCTGCCCAAAGGCGATCGACGAAACTGCGCCCGCCGTATAGCTCCCGATCCCTTTCAGTTTCAAAAGCTCATGGTAATCCGAAGGCATCTGCCCGCCGTACAGCTCCATGATCTGCTGTGCCGCTGCCTTTAAATTCCGGGCGCGGCTGTAATAACCCAGCCCCTCCCAGAGCTTTAGCAGCTCGTCGTCTTCTGCCGACGCCAGCGCCGCAATGTCCGGCAGCCGTTCCATAAACCGGGCAAAATACGGCTTTACCGCCTCCACCCTCGTCTGCTGGAGCATGATCTCCGACACCCACACGCGGTACGGCTCCGGCCTTTCCCGCCACGGGAGCACCCGTCTGTTTTCATCATACCATGAGAGAAGCGGCGGCGCAATCCGGTTTAAAAGCCCGTCCTTTTCCTGCAGTTCTACCTCCACCGGATCGCTAAGCCTCATCTCGTCTGCGCTCACACTGCAGTCATATGCCAGAATGTGCACGCCCGCCTTTTGCGCCTTGCAGAGCGCGTCCGCAAATTCCGGCTGCGCTTTGCGGTTCGGCATAAAGCGGTCTATCCCTTTCATCTGGATCACGAACACTGCGTAGCACTCATAGCCTTCCCCGACCGCCTCTGCCAGCTCCTCCACATGCTTCAGCGCCCGTTCGGAGGGGGCGTCCGGAAACAGGGCGGCGCGGTTTTCCTCCAGCGTCACGCCCTTGACCTCTATGAAGATCCTGCGCTGTCCTGCCTCTACATAAAAATCAAACCGGGAATCCCTGTAAAATGTCTCCGGCTTTATCAGCGTCACATTTTTAAAATATTGCCCGGAAGCGATCCATTCATGCACCGCCCGGTTGGGGGCAAAGGAATCCATATTCACGATCCGGTCTCCCTTTTGTGCCGCTACCAGATCGTAAGCCGTCTTTCGCCCCGGCACAGCACTTTTTTCCAGATATACCTTCGTCCCCGGGATCAAAAGCTCCCGGCACCGTCCCGTATTTTTCACATGGACTCTTTCCATACGGCTGCCTGTGCCGTCCTGAATTTCCACTTCCGCGATAAACCGGTTCGGGCGGCTGATAAAACGCCCTTCCGAAATGTTTTCATATCTCATCCGGTCCCATCTCAGCGCAGCCTGCTGCACTCGTACCTTTCCAGCGTCAAAAGACAGCTTTTTAAATTGTCATACTGCTCCTCAATGCTGCCGCCGGACAGTTCCAGATCCATCGATACCGCGATCGTATTGAGCATATGTTCGTCTGCCCTGCCCGCCAAAGAATCGTAGACCTTCAGCTTTTCCCCGTAGGTTTCCGCTTCCAGAAACGCCATAAGCCCTGCGTCCGGACCGCCTTCCTGCTGTTCATTTTGCTGAGGCTTGTTTTCCTGCTGCCTGTTTTTCTGCTGCCCGCTTTCCTGCGGATCTCTTTCCCGCAGATGATTTCCTGCAAGATCGGCTTCTGCTTCTGCCCACACATCGCCGCCGCATAAGATCTTGGGCGACGGAACCGGCAAAAAGCGCTCCTTCCCGTCTGCGTTTCTTCCTGCAAACGCGGCAAGCGGCAAAACAAATATGCCAAATTCTCCCTCCAGCTCCTGATAAACCACATATTCCTCCCCGGTTTCCGCATGGCGTGCCGCCGTCACGCCCCGGTACAGCTTCCCTGTAATATCACGGTAGATTTCTCCCGAAATCGGTCTTTTTTCCATAAATCTCCTGCCCTTTCCTGCTGCCTTATCATTCCCAGTATACTACCAAACCTCTGCCCTGTCATTCCCAATTTTTTCAGTACAATTTTTTCAGCCAGAAGAAGTCGGCAGCTTTTGCCGGGTGCAAAGCAGGCGGGCGGTCAGTCAGGGGCTTTTTTCAAAAAAAATGTCCCTCAGCCGGAAAAATCACAGGAAAACACACAGTTTTCCCCGTCAAAGGCGCACTCCTCCAGCTGTTTTTCCAGCCTGTCCTTCTCCTGTTCCCCCAGCCTTTCCCATCTTTTATGATGGACATAAAGCGTATAAGAACGGGTCTGATCCGCCCCCTGCGTATATTCCAGCATCACGCCGGCCCGGTCCAGCCCCGCTTCCTCCAAAACCCTGCGGGCGCGCTCCACATATGCCTCTTCCTGCGCTTCATAGCGAAGCTTCGATTCTGCCAGCTTTCCCTGCTGCGCTGCAAGCGCCGATCTTGTAAACCCAAAGGCTGCCGCCGCTGCAAACAGCATTGCCGCCAGCCCGATCCATATTCTTTTGCTCATCTTTTGTACCTCTGTGTCCTTTGCCTTAATTGACGCAGCCGGCTTTCAAAAAGTTTCATCCGCACGAAATATTTTTGATGCAGAGTAGACGAAACGCCATTTTCGCTGTAATATAAAAGCTGCAGGAGGCATTATTTTATGGCAGACACCGACAAACATACTTATCTCGAAGTAAACGGCGATTTCAAAATGAGAGAGCTGGACAACAACGACCTCGAACAGTTCAACGCGCTTTTGCAGTATGCGTTTCAGGTCACTTCCTACGAATTATTCCAAACGGGCTGGGAGCAGGATGAGATCAAATCCGCCAAGCGCCCGATCCTCGAAAAAGCCTATGTTCTGGGCTGGTTTTACAAAGAAAAGCTGGCGTCCATGATCGTCGTATACCGGATGCAGGTCAACATTCAGGACGAAATTATGAGCATGGGAGGCATTACCGGCGTCACGACCTATCCGGAGTACAGCGGCCGCGGCCTCATCCATTCGCTGATGCGCTATGTGATCGACTACATGCACCGCGAAAAAATGCCGATCTCTTTTTTATATCCGTACTCGATCCCTTTTTACCGCAAGCTGGGCTGGGAGATCGTTTCAGACAAGCTTACCTTTACCGTCAAGGATACCCAGCTTCCAAAAGCATTTCCCGTCAGGGGCATGGTAGAGCGGGTGAGCGCAGACTCCGAAGATTTCCACAATGTCCATTCCTATTTTGCCCTGCAGCACCACGGCTCCCTGATCCGCGACGAGCTGGCGTGGGACGAATACTGGAGATGGGAAAACGACGATATGATCGTGGCGGTCTATTACAATGAAGACCACAAGCCGCTGGGGTATGTGGTCTACTATATCGCCAATGAAATTTTCCATATCAAAGAGATGATCTATTTGACGAGCGAAGCCCGCCACGGCCTGTGGAACTATATCAGCGCGCATTTTTCCATGATCACGCAGGTGCGCGGCGACAACTACTCCGGCGAACCGATGGCATATCTGTTTGAGGACAGCGAGATCGAAGAAACGATTTCCCCCTACATTATGGCGCGCATCATCGACGCCGGGCAATTTCTTGCCGAATACCCGTGGCAGATACAGCCGGAGGATCTAAAGCTCCACTTCCGCATCACAGACCATATGGCGGAATGGAACCAGGGCGATTTCCTCGTATCCTGGCACGACGGCGAAACCGTCTGCGAACGCGTTGAAAACAACCAGTCCATCAACGTAGTCGAGCTGGACATCAATACGCTTACCGCCATGCTCATGGGCTACAAACGCCCTACCTATCTGTACGACCACGAAAAGATCACGACCGAATATTACATGCTCACCTGGCTGGAACGGCTGATCCCGGTCAAAAAGCCTTATTTTTCGGATTACTTTTAAACCAAAAAGTGCGCATAAAAAAACGCGGGGCAAAATGCCTGTCCGCGTTTTTTTATGCGCCTTTCACGAAAGGGATTTCCCGCGCCTAGTCCAGCATGAGCTTTGCCAGAAACTCCCCGGCAGGCACGATCGCCTCCGGATCCACCGCAAATTTCGGCTGATGGATCGTCGGGCCGACGCCCGTGCCGATCTTGATATAGCAGCCCGGGACATTTTCCGTATAAAAAGAAAAATCATCCCCGCCAAGAGACTGTTCCTGCGGCACAACCTCATACCCGCATTCCTTTGCCTTCAGCACTGCTTCCCTTACCATTTCCCCGTCGTTGTAAACGGCGGGCGAACCCGGCAGCCACTGGATGCGCGCCTGCGCGCCGTAGGCTGCGGCAGTCCTGTCCGCGATCTCAAACAGCCGCTTTTTAAACAGCTCCCGATCCGCACGCTCCATCGTCCGCACGGTTCCTTCGATCTCCGCCGTCTGGGGGATCACGTTCCATGTTTTGCCCGCTTCCACCCTCGTCACACTGATGAGCGCCGGATGGAACGGGTTGATGTTGCGGCTCACGATTGTCTGGAACGCCTGCACCATCGCGGCAGCCGCAGGGATCGGGTCGATCCCGTCGTCCGGATGCGCGCCGTGGCAGCCGATCCCTTCCACCGTGATTACGAAACGATCCACGGACGCAGCCACATAACCTTCCCGAAGCCCGATCGTCCCAACCGGGTTGGTCGGGTCCGCATGAAGCCCCCATACCTTCCAGACGCCTTCCATCGCACCCGTCTCGAGGATCTTTTTTGCACCCACCGCAGATTCCTCCGCCGGCTGGAAAAAGATTTTCACGCAGCCCTTCAGACGCGCCCGATTCTCCTGAAGGAAAAGCGCCGCCACAATCCCTGCCATAATGTGAAAATCATGGCCGCAGGCGTGCATTTTCCCCAGATGCTCCGAGCTGTAAAAAAGCCCGGATTCCTCCGATACCGGAAGGGCGTCGATGTCGCAGCGAAGCGCCAGCGTTTCCCCTTCCTGTTCTCCCCTGACCTGCGCAGCCAGCCCGGTTTCCAGCGGCAGAGGCAAAATCTCCACCCCCGCCTGCAAAAGCACCTCCCGGATCTTCTCCGTCGTCGCAAACTCTTCATAGGACAGCTCCGGGTGTCTGTGAAACCAGTAAAATAACTCCAATATCTGTTCTTTTTCTATCATCATCTTTTTAATTCCGCCTTATCTGCCGCTGTTTGGATCAAGCGCATCCCGAAGCGCATCCCCGATAAAATTGATCGCCATGACCAGCACCACGATCAAAAGCCCCGGCGGTATCCACAGCCACGGCTGTTTTGTCAAAACCGTCAGCGACTGCGCGCCGTTCAGCATATTTCCAAGGCTCGCCGCAGGCGGCTGGATGCCCATTCCCAGAAAGCTCAGCGCCGCCTCGTCCAGCATGGAAAGCGCCAGCACCGAAGTCGCGTACACGAGGATCGGCGCCGCCGTATTCGGCAGGATCTCCGAAAACAAAATATAGCGCAGGGGCATTCCCGCCACCAGATCGCTCTTTACAAAATTGCTCTCCCTCAGGCTCAGCACATTTCCCCGCACGAGCCGCGCGATGCCCGGCCAGTCCACAAAGCCCAGGATCAGGATAATGCTCCACAGTCCCGGCTTAAAGATCGAAGCCGCCACAAGCACGAGCAGGATGTAGGGAAAGGACATGACCATGTCCGTAAAACGCATGATGACCATATCCGCTGCGCCGCCGAAATATCCCGCGATCAGCCCAAGGATCACGCCGATCACCGTAGAGATCGCCGTCGCCAGAATCCCTACCAGCAAAGAAACCCGCGCCGCATACAAAAGGCGGCTAAACACATCCCTGCCGATCTGGTCCGTTCCAAGCCAGTGCTCCATCGTAGGCGCTTTGGAAAAGCCCCCCACGATCTCATCCGGATGATAGGGCGCGATCACGGGGGCAAGCAGAGCCGCCAGCCCGATCACGGCAACGACCACAACGCTCACCATTGCCAGATGATGTCGCCTGAAACGCCGCCAGACGGTCTGCACATAGCTTTCTCTTGTAATATCCGAATTTGTCTGTTTTTTCTTCATCCCCGCGCTCCTATTTCAACTGTATGGTGGGATCAGCCAGCGCATACAAAATATCCGTGATCAGATTCGCCGCCAGCACCACGACTGCGGAAAGCAGGCACACGCCCATGATGACCGGATAATCCCGGTTGGAAATCGCGCTCATCGTCATCAGCCCAAGCCCCGGCCAGGAAAATACCTGCTCGATGATCACCTGTCCGCCAAACAGCAGCGGGATCTCCATGCCGATCACCGTAATCACGGGGATCAGCGCGTTTCTCAGCGCGTGCTTGTTGATGACCTTAAATCTTCCGATGCCCTTTGCTTTGGCAGTCCTTAGATAATCCTGCTGCAAAATCTCCAACACCGCGCTGCGGATATAACGGATGTTCGTTCCCGCCATCGAGGTGGACAGCACGAGCACCGGCATGACCATGTGCTTTGCCACATCCAAAGCCCCGCCGTCCGTTCCAAGCGTCGTCATGCCGCTGGAGGGCAGCCAGCCCAACTTTACCGTAAACACATAAATTAAAAGCAGGGACAGGAAAAATCCCGGGATGCTGCTGCTTAAAAAGGAAGCCGTAACAACGGTGTAATCCCCTGCGGAATACTGCTTGACCGCGCTGTAGATCCCTGCCGGGACTGCCATCAGAAGGCTGACGATCAGGGAAACGCCCATCAAAAGCAGCGTCGGACCCAGATGGCTTGCGATCATCTCGCTGACCGGCTGGTAGGATTTCATGGAAAATCCCATGTTTCCCTGCAAAAGCTGCTTCAGCCACACAAAATACTGCACATAAAAGGGCTGGTCAAGCCCCAGCGCGATTTCCTTTGCCTGAACCGCCGCTTCGGAAACCCTCGGCCCCTGAAGCATTTCCAGCGGGCTTCCCGCCAGGCACATGATCGCATAATCAATGATCGTAATGCCGATCAGCACCGGAATGGCGATCAGGATTCTTTTTATAATGTACTTTGTCATCCCAGCTCCTCCTTTCTGCACACCACGGGACACGCTGCAAAATGGCTGCTTCCCGGCAGCGTTTCTTCCAGCTGCGGCTCTGTCTGTCTGCAGGCGTCGCAGGCATGCGGGCAGCGCGGATGGAACCGGCAGCCCTTCGGCGGATCCGCCGCGGACGCGATCTCGCCGCCCAGAGGCTTTTTCTCCTCCCGAAGCTTCGGATCCGCAAGGGGCACTGCGTCGATCAGCGCCTTCGTATAAGGATGCACCGGATGGCGGAACACCTCCCTTGCAGGCCCGATCTCCACGATCTTTCCAAGATACATCACCGCGATCCGGTCACTCACATAATTGACCGCCCCAAGGCCGTGCCCCACAAACAGGCAGGTCAGCCCCAGCTCCTTCTGCAGGCTTTTTAACAGATTTAAGATCTGCGCCTGGATCGACACGTCCAGCGCGCTGACCGGCTCGTCGCATACGAGAAATTCCGGATTAAGGGAAAGCGCCCGCGCAATGCCGATCCGCTGGCGCTGGCCGCCCGAAAATTCGTGCGGGTATCTTCCAAGCACATTTTTCGGAAGCCCCACCATGTCTAAAAGCCTGTCCACATCCTTTCCAACCGTCTGCTTTGTGGAAATATGATGGTACAGCATAGGCTGAGCCAGAATCTCATAAATGTGCTTTCTCGGGTTCAAAGAAGAATACGGATCCTGAAAAACCATCTGCAGCTTCGTGCGAAGCTCCTTTTCCTGCTTTGTCCTGCCGCCAAGCTCCGTCCCCCGGTATAAGATCCGCCCGCCGGTGGGCTTTTCCAGCCCGACAAGCTGGCGTCCCACCGTGGACTTCCCGCAGCCGGATTCTCCTACAAGCCCCAGCGTTTCCCCTTTTTTTACGGAGAAGGAAACACCGTCTACCGCCTGGATCTGCCCGACCGTATGGGTAATGATCCCGCCTTTTACCGGATAATATTTTTTCAGATCCTCCACCTGAACAAGGGGAGTTTCCAGAGTGTTTCTGTCTGCCATGCTCACACCCCTTCCTTCGGGGCAAGGACACATCTTGCCCTTCGCCCGTTTCCAAAGAAACGCTCGTCCTGCGCCTTTTCACATTCCGCCGTCCGAAACGCACAGCGGTCTGCAAAACGGCAGCCCGTCATCCCGTCATAGCTTTCCGGGACCATTCCCGGAATGGACGCAAGCTCCCTGTCTTCCTCGTCATAAATGCCCGGCACCGTCGCCAGAAGCGCTTTGGTGTACGGATGCACTGGGGATTCAAACAGCTCCTTTACCGGAGCCTCCTCGATAACCTGTCCCGCATACATTACGATCACGCGGTCCGCCATGCTCGCCACCAGCCCGATGTCATGGGTGATCAGGATCATGGACATCCCCGTTTCCTTCTGCAGATCCCGAAGAAGCGCCATGATCTGCGCCTGGATCGTCACGTCCAGCGCCGTCGTAGGCTCGTCCGCAATCAAAAGCGCCGGTTCGCAGCAAAGCGCCATGGCGATCATGACGCGCTGGCGCATGCCGCCGGAAAGGGTATGCGGATATTTTTTCATGACGCTGTGGGGATCGGGCATCCCGACCCGCCCAAGGATCTGCTCCGCCCTTTTTTTCGCCTCTTCTTTGGAAAGATGAAGATGCCGCCGGATGCTCTCCGTAATCTGGTTCCCGATCGTAAATACCGGATTCAGGGAAGTCAGGGGATCCTGAAAGATCATGGACAGGCTGTTTCCGCGCACCTCGTCCAGCTGCTTTTCGCTCATGGAAAGCAAATCCCTGTTATCAAACAGGACAGAACCGTCAATGACGGTCCCGCCCTTCTTTAATAATCCCATAATTGAAAGCGAGGTCACGCTTTTGCCGCATCCGGATTCCCCGACGATGCAGACCACCTCTCCTTTATCAACTGTAAAATTCACATGATCCACGCTGACCGTTCTTCCGAAATCGGAATCAAAAGCGGTGGTCAGTCCCTCAACTTCCAATAAATGCGACATCTCTTTCCTCTCTTTACTGTACATCCCAGTTGTGCACGTCATTGAAGAAGCCGTACACGGTGGGCTCTGCGCCGACAACCCTCTTGTTCACAGCCGCCTGCGCGCTGATCACATAAGCGGAAAACATCGGCACATCCTCCTGCATCTTGCGGTCCACGATGGAAAACAGCTCTTTTGTCTCCTCTGTATCGCTCGTTACCTGCGTCTTCTGCAGCGCCTCGTTGACTTCGTCGTTGCTGTAGCCGGTCCAGCTTCCCTCGCCGCCAAGAAGCCACGACATATCCGGATAAGGATCTACCGGGGCATAGGTATACTGTACCGCCAAAACATCATAGTCCTCGGAACCGGAAATAGACATCAGCGTTGCAAAATCTACCGTCTGGATCTCTGCCTTGATGCCTACTGCCGCCCACTGCGCTGCAATAATGGAAGCAGCATTCACAAAGGTGGGATCGCCGGAGTTTACATAGAAGCGAAGCGTCTGGGAGCCGTCCCAGCCAGCCTCTTCAAGCAGGCTTTTTGCCTTCTCCGGATCGTAGGGAACCGGCGTGATCGTCTCGTCAAAGAACGGGCTTGCGCTGGATAAGAAACCGTCGATCACTTCTCCGTGCCCGCTTAAAAGCTCGTTTAAGATCTGTTCCCGGTTGATCGCATACAGCATCGCCTGACGCACTCTCGCATCCGGCACGTTCGCCGTCTGGATAAATACGGACTGGTTTGTCACAGGGGAGCCGTACACCACGTTTACATTTTCAAGCGTCTCGATGCTCTCGTAATCCTCCATCGGGATCGCGCTCATCGTCGGCTGCGTGATGTCGATCTCGCCGGACTGTAAGCCTGCGTAAAGCTGGCTGCCGTCTACGATCTTGATGTTTAATTTGTCGATCTTGGGCGCGCCCTTCCAGTAATTTTCGTTTGCCGTATAGCTGATATAGTGATCTACATCATAATCCGTTACTACAAACGGGCCGCTTACTACATCCGGATGGTTAAACCAGTCCGCTGTGGAAAGCTCCTCTTCGCTGTAGCCCTCGATCACATGCTTGGGCAGCGTCAGGATATATCTTGCATAGGTGCTGATAAAGGTCGTCAGGGGCATTTCGCTCTTTGTCGTAAAACGAACGGTCTTGTCGTCCACCTTCTGAATGCCCTCGATGCTCTCCGCGCCCGCTTCCACAAAGCCCGCGTCGTTTACGCCTTCAAATACATAAAACATCATCGCCGTATTGTTGATCACGGGGCTTGCAAGGCGCAGCGCCGTGTAAACAACGTCATCCGCAGTGATGGGGGTGCCGTCAGACCAGACAGCCGCATCGTCGATATGGACGATGAAATTCTTATTGTCCTCTGTTGTGATGGAATCTGCCAGCTGCGCTTCAAAGTTTAAATCCGCGTCCAGCTCCATCAGCGGCAGAAACATCAGTCCCGTCGCATATTTATTGATCTCCCCGCCGTTTAACAAAAGAGGGTTCAGACTTTCGAGCGTATTCGTAACGCCCACGTTGATGATCTTTTCTCCGGATGCCGCTTCCGCCTGGCTCTCCTGCTGCGCGCCTGCCGTACTCTCGGCTGCGCCGGTCTGTGCGCCGCCCTCCTGAGCACCGCAGGCTGTCATCCCGAAGGCCATTGCGCCCGCCAGCAGCAGGCTTAAAAGTTTCTTTCTCACTTTCATGATACTCCTCTCTCTGAACCGTTCCGCCCGGTTCAACAAATAATTTATTTTTGATTCGTTCTATGCGTGTTCTCTTGTACACAAAAGGCACGATCCGCGAACACATATTCTGAAATCGATTCATTATATCCTCCGCCCTCCGGAATGTCAATATCATCGCCGCATGTTCTTGACAAAATACCAGATTCACGCTATATTTTTCAGCAGAGCGCCCAGCGCAGGTGCAGCAAAAAATCCATGTTTCAGTGAGGATACGCAAGATGAAAAACTATTTAAATTATCAGTCCTCTGAATATGACTGCGGACCCGTTTCCCTGATCAACGCCCTCCGTTATCTTTACGAGCGCGAGGAGATCCTTCCCGATGTGGTCAAATTTATCATGCTCTACTGCATGGATACCTACAGCGAAACAGGCGAACCGTGCAGGCACGGCACCTCCGCCGCCGCCATGAACTACATCGGCTGCTGGCTCAATCAGATCAGTAATGTCCGGCATTTTCCCATCCACTGCGAATTCATGTCCGGCGAAGACGTTTCCGTTTTCCCCGGCAGCAGAATATACCGCGCCCTTGAGGAAGGCAGCGTCGTTGTCCTGCGCCTGTTTTTAGGCGTTGCACATTATGTCCTGCTTACCGGCGCATGCGGGGACGAGGTCATTTTTTTCGATCCTTATTATGAAGAGCCCGACTCGCCGGAATTTGATCAGGAATATTCAGCAGAAGGCATCCGTTTTATCGACGGTCAGCCCAAATCCGCAAACCGCGCGGTATCGCTGGAACGTTTGAACCGCCTTACGCGGGAATATTACGAAATGGGGGAATATTCCTGCCGTGAAGCGCTGATCCTGACGCGCACGGACTTAAAAGACCTAAAAAAATAATCTATCCGATTGTCCGATAAAAAGAAGCAGTTCAGCAGTCAGGAGAATCGGCAGAAGTCCGGTTCTCCTGACTGCTGTCGGTCCTCTTGACTGCTGTTTTGTTTTTTCAGATCCTGAAATTGAAATTTTTCCCTTGCTAAACTCCTGCAATGTGCTATACTGTAATTACGTTCAGGATGTTCCTGACATTTCATGGCGTTTCGCCGCATTTTCCAAACCAGACTATCCCCTCGTCCGCTGAGGGAAGGATAATATTTCCGCATACTGTTACCCAAAATCCGGCATTTTTATGCGTCCGGAAGCTTTTTGCGTTCCGTTCACCCTAAAATGCCCATCCCCCCGTCTGGTACGGGAAACGCAGGAGGAAAGAACATGTTAGACAACCACGATCTGCAGCTGCTCAAAAATCTTTTTACAGAATCCGAACAACGGCTTGAAAAGCGCTTTGACGAAAGACTCGTCAGCCTTGAAGTCAGATTTGACCAGAAGCTCAGCGATCTTGAAACGCGATTCGATCAAAAGCTCAGCAGCCTTGAAGACAGATTCGACCAGAAACTCAATGATCTTGAAGCGCGATTCGATCAAAAGCTCAGCAGCCTTGAAGACAAATTCGACCAGAAGCTCGCCGCTGCGCAGGCTTCCTTAAAACAGTGCATCGAGGAACGCGCCTGCAAAACCGAAAATACCCTTCTTGACGAAATGGACCGTTACGACCGCAAGTATGAGCAGCGGTTCCATAGGCTTGAAAACGACGTGGAGATCCTGAATTCTTTTTACCCTCAGTGTACAAGGGGACATACGGTCGAAAAGATTGAATTGGATCATCTGCTTCGTTACGTTCCCTCCGCGTACGTCCCTGTACGCGTCGATCACGTGCCTTGCAGATGGCCCAATTCAAAACTTTTCGACTCTCCGATCCTGACCGTAGAAATTTGTTCGCTTTTCAAGGCGGACGAATGAGGCGTACTGGACGTACGCCGATTGAGGACAACGAAGAAAATCGAACAAATTTCACGGTTCAGGACGTATGTCCCCTTGTACACTGAGGGTACCGGATCTTCCGGAATGAAAATCAAAACTTCCAGATATTATTAAAAATAACGGACGATCTGAACCGCCGTCTGACGATCGTAGAACAACAAATCGCGGCGGCTTAGGTTTTGATGCTTCCCGCCTGCGCCCCGGGACACCCGGCGCAGGCAGGCGGGTATCTCAGGGCTCTTCTTTTCCCGCTTCTCCCTTTTTACTGCTTTTTTCTTTTTACCTAAGTCCCATTCCGACCTTTACAAGGCGGAACATGTTCAGCGCCCCCTGAAAATAAAGCTCTTTTGCGCGCGCCATTGCCATTTCCAGCGGCATCGGTGAATTGACTGTTGCAGTCATCGCGCAGATTCCGTATTTGACAAGCTCCTCTGCCCCCTCACCCAGAGAGCCCGACAGCCCGATCACCGGAATTTTCCTTTCTTTGGCGCGCCTTCCGATCCCATACATCACTTTTCCATGAACCGTCTGCCCGTCCGTGCGCCCCTCGCCGGTCACAACCAGATCTGCCCCTTCCAAAAGGCGGTCAAATTCCAGCATATCCAGCACCGTTTCCACGCCCGGCCGGATCCTTCCCCCGCAAAAAAGTGCCAGCGCAGCGCCCAGCCCTCCTGCCGCGCCGCCTCCCCGGATTTCCTGCGGGTCTTTCCCAAAGGTTTTTGCAAGCACCCTTCTGTAATTTAACATTCCCGCTTCCAGCGTTTCCAGCATTTCAGGCATCCCGCCCTTCTGCGCCCCGAACGTATGCGTTGCCCCTTCCGCGCCGCACAGCGGGTTGTCCACATCGCACATGACCGTTATCTCTACCTCTCTTAACCGGGGATGCAAACCGGACAAGTCAATTTTTTGCACCTGCTCCAGATCCTGTCCGCAACCCTCCAACTCTGCCCCTGTCCCGTCCAGAAAACGTGCGCCAAGGGCACGCATCGCCCCCATCCCGCCGTCATTGGTGGCAGAGCCTCCAAGCCCTACAACGATCCGGCTAAAGCCTTTTTCCAGCGCATCCCTTAGCAGCTCTCCCGTCCCGTAGGACGTCGCCTTAAGCGGATTTCGCAGACCGTCCGGAAGCTGCGGCAGGCCTGAGGCTTCCGCCATTTCGATCACCGCATATTTCTGACCGAACATGCCATAAGAAGCGCTGACAGGACGCATCCGCGCGTCATGCACCAAAACCTCTGTCTTTTCACCCCCGCATGTTTCCAAAAGCGCTTCCACCGTTCCTTCCCCGCCGTCCGCAGCCGTTATCTTAACTGCCTCAATCTCTCCGAAAACCTGCCGCGCCGCCTTTTCCAACAGCTCTCCTGCCTCCCTGCCGGAAAGACTGCCCTTGAAAGAATCCGATGCAAACACCATTTTCATCCGCCTGTCCATGTTTCCTCTCCTTTATATCCCTCTCTTTTTTGATCCATGCCGCCCATTTTCCTGCGGCATCCTGCTTTACAGCTATATTTCTGCCGCTATATGCAGTCCGGCGGGGAAAGCGTTTCAGCCGTCCCCGCCGGAAAATACCCGTTATATCTTTGTATTTTTAGCGTTTCAGCGCGCCCTTTATCTCATGCCGACCGTCACGATCTCAAAGCCTCTTACCGGAAGCTCATACCAGCCGTCTGCGCCTGCGCTGATCTCGGAAAGCTCTTCCTCCAAAATGTTGGAGAAATACAGCTTGTCAAAGGAATCGTCTTTTTTGATCCGCAGGGCCGTCTCCTTGCCGGAGCAGTTGACAAAACGTGCCATCCGGTCGGTTCCCTCGCCTTTTTCCTTAAAGTTGGAGAACATCATCCGCTCGCCTTCCCATGTCAGCCATGTTTTTGCTGCCGGGAGAGCGCCCCCATGTGCCTTTGTCTGTACGACAGTCGCCGGAACCTGATACTGATAAGCCTCGCGGAAGCTGTTGGAATCCACCAGATCCCCTGCAAAGAAGGTCAGCGCATATTCTGCCGTGATATGGCGCAGCTGCTGGGACAGCTCTGTGGGGAATACGCCCCAGTCGCCCATCTCGCCTGTGCTGCGCAGTACCGTTACCGCGATCGCATTGTTTTCTTCCGGCAGGATCTCATATTCATACAGACCGATATTGGATACGAGCATACCGCCCTTTTCATCATTTACGCCCGTAAAGCACTGCTGATGCTCGCACTTGCTCGGATTTACCCACAGCTTGCTGTGCTCGTTGGGGCGCTTTACAACCTCGAATACGCTGTCTGCATAATGATGCGTGCAGGAAATCCCTGTGGGCATCACAACGCGCAGCCTGTGATCCTTTGCCTTGTTGTCAAATTCTGTCTTAAATTTCAGGGTGCGGCTGTCCTTCTCCAACGTCATAACCGTGCGGATCTCCAGATCCACCGTCTCGCTGCTGCGTCCGCAGGTACGGTTATAAAATCCCACAAGGCTCTCCTGCTCCTGCTTTAACTTCTCATCTGCGGAAACCGGAACAGTCAGCACATGCGTGATCTCCACTGCCGCCTCAAAGCTGTTGTTCTCAACCAGCTTCACGCACGCCTTGCTTCCCTTTGTCAGAATCGCAGGGCTTGTCTTGGGGCAGAAATAAATATACTCATTGCCCGCGTCCAGCGTATCCTCAAAGTATGCAAGACCCTCGTAATTTTTGCCGGTCTGCTTGTCCAAAACATTAACTGTTCCGTCCTCATTGACAGAAACGGACAGATATTTGTTTTCCAGATGCGTCCCGTCCTTTGCGATCGTGCAGCCTGCTGCCTGTGCAGACACCTGATCTGCCGGAACGAGCGCATAAGCTGCATAGCCCAGCGCCGGAACATTTTCTGCAAAGAAGGAAACCTCCACCTGTCTTGCCATATAAGGCTGACGGAATTTGTCGTCGGGCAGGTCATAGCCAAACTTCACGCCTGCGTCCTTCACGGAAGCTTCCAGCACATTGCCCTGCGCGTCTACCACGCGGTATTCCGGCATCGCCCATGCGTTCATATCCCGATGGCCGTCCCAAAGCCACTTGTTATAGTCGCGCTTTGCATCCAGCACTGCGCTGACCGTTCCGGTACGCGCATCGCCCGTGGTGTTGAATACGATGAAGGGAACTGCGTTTTCGCCGTATTTTTCAAAAGCGGACGTATCGATCTGATCTGCCAGATAAGCGGACGCCTCTTCCGAAACCGTATGGGCAACCTCGGTGCTTCTGTCAAAACGTACTTCGATCTCTTTATTGACCTGATCCACGCTGCAGCCGCAGATGCTGTCGTGAGGATGGTTCTGCATCAGGATCTTCCACGCATAATTCAGGCGGTCATGGGGATATTCCCTGCCGCACTCTGCCGCAAATGCCGCCAGAGGCTCCGCCACGCGCTCCAGCGCCACCTCGTTCTCACGGTTCTGTCTCTTTAACACAACATGGGAAGAGCAGGTGTTTACAAGCGTATACCAGCCGTCTGTCTCCTGGCTTGTCAGCTCGCCCTTTACCGTGGAAAGCTTGTCTCCCACCGCTTCCTCTACGCATTTTACATAATCTTCAAAATTAGAGTGTACAAATTCAATGTCCGGATAGAGCTTTCTTGCCGTCTCGATCGCGGCGGTCAAATCTTTCTGGACGGGCTGGTGGTCGCAGCCGTTCATAAACAGAAGCTCGTCTGTGGAAGCAAACATTCCCGCGCTCTCTAAACGGCTGTCCCAGTATTCCTTCGCCGCCTTTTCTTCCACCGGGATCTCCATGCCGTTGCAGTACCAGTTTGCAAACAGGATGCCCAAAAGTCTGGAACCGTCGGGGGATTCCCACTGCATCTCGGAATAAGCGGACTCGTATTCGCCACCCTCCTTTAACTCGTTGTTAAAGCCCACGGGCTTTACGCCGCGTCCGAATGCAACCGCCTTCATCCCTGCCTGTTTTAACAGCTGGGGCATCTGACCCGCGTTGCCAAAGGCATCCGGGAAATAACCAACCTTTGTCAGATTGCCGTACTTTTTCGCATCGCGCATACCGGTCTGGATGTTGCGGACGTTCGCCTCGCCGCTTGTCAGAAACTCATCCTGCAGAATATAAAACGGCCCTACGCGGAAACGTCCCTCCTGAATATATTTTTCCAGCTCTGCCCGCTTCTCCGGACGGACTTCCAGATAATCGTCCAGAACGATCGTCTGGCCGTCCAGATGAAAGCTCTTAAATTCCGGATCGTTGGCAAACAGCTCCATGTTCGCATCGATCAGATCCAGCAGCTTCATCTTATGCCGCTCCAGAGGCAAATACCACTCTCTGTCCCAATGTGAATGAGAAATGATGTGTACTGTCTTTTTCTTCATATGCTTCTCCCTCTTGTCATCCGGTATTCCCGGTTTCTCTGCTTTAATATTGGCGTATTTTTTTCAAAAATGCAAGACCTAAAATGAAGTTCTGCCTCCGTCACAGGATCCTGCGGATCCACCCCTTGGGCGCTTCGATACGGCCCATCTGGATGCCGGTCAGGGTATCGTAAAGCTTTTTCGTGACAGGCCCGATCGTCTCTTTGCTGTCTGCAAAACAGATCTCCCTGCCGTGGTCTATTACCCTGCCCACCGGGCAGATCACCGCCGCCGTGCCGCAGACCCCGCACTCTGCAAAATCTTCCAGCTCGGAAAGCTTTACCGGGCGTTCCTCCACGTCCATTCCCAGCATGTTTTTTGCCACCTCTGCCACCGAACGGCGCGTGATGGAAGGAAGGATGCTGTCAGATTTCGGGATCACGATCCGCCCGTCCTTTGTCACGAACAGGAAATTTGCCCCGCCGGTTTCCTCCACATAAGTGCGGGTCGCCGGATCCAGAAACATGTTTTCGTCGTATCCCGCCTCATGGGCTGCCACATAGGCATGAAGGCTCATCGCATAATTTAAGCCCGCCTTGATATGGCCTGTCCCCCGCGGCGCGGCGCGGTCAAAATCGCTGACGCAGATCGTAAGCGGACGGATGCCCCCTTTAAAATAAGGGCCCACCGGCGTCACCAGAATGCGGAACTGATATTCCTCCGCAGGCTTTACGCCGATGACCGGGGAGCTGGCAAACATATACGGGCGCACATACAGCGTCGCCCCGCTTCCATAGGGGGGAACCCATGCGGCGTTTGCCTTTACCACCTCGTCGAGCGCCTCCAAAAAGCGCTCTTTCGGAAACGGCGGCATTTCCAGCCGCCGCGCGCTGTCCTCCATCCGGAGCGCGTTTAAGTCCGGGCGGAACGTCACGATATGGCCGTCCTCGGTCGTATACGCCTTCAGCCCCTCAAACACTTCCTGACAATACTGCAAAATCCCGGCGCACTCGTTGACCCGTACCGTCGGATCGTCCGTCAGGCAGCCCTTCTTCCACTCCTTGTCCCGATAATCTGCCACATAACGGTAATCCGTCGTCATATAGCCGAATCCAAGATTTTCCCAGTCAAGATTTTTTTTCTCCATTTCTCCCACTCTCCTTTTCCATCTGCTTTAATACAAAACGGTACGCGATCCATAAAAAGATACCCGCCATGCACCATGCGCTTGCGTTTGCAAAGCACACGCCCGTATAGCTGAGCATCCTCGCCGCCACAAACGCCGCCACCGCGCGGCTTACAAGCTCCACGACGCCGCCCATCATCGGCAGAAAGCCAAAGCCGCAGCCCTGCATCACGTTCCGGTAAATAAAGATCATTCCAAGCGTCGTAAAGAACACGCCGCAGATTAAGATATATGTCCGCACATAGGGCAGCACCTCGGTCAGATCCCCCGTTAAAAAGAGCCTCACTACCCACGGCAGGGCGGGCAGAAGCGCTATATAAATAACGACCGAATAAACCGTAGACATCCAGAACGCCGCCTTCGTGCCCTGCCTGATCCGCTCCACGTTCCCGACGCCCCTGTTCTGGGCGCTGTACGTCGCCATCGTCATGCCCATCGCCGCGTGCACCTGCGTCACAAACTGCTCCACCTTGCACGCCACGGTATAGGCGGCAACAACGACCGATCCCAGCATATTCAGCGCCGTCTGCACCATGATCGTCCCGACCGCGGTAATGGAAAACTGCAGCGCCATCGGGATCCCGATGGAAAGCTGATTTTTCACGCACCATTTTTCCAGCCGGAAATGCCGTCTCTCAATGCACAGCAGCGGTACTTTTTTCAGAATATAGACAAAACATAGCAGCCCGCTCACGCCCTGCGCCACGATCGTCGCAAGCGCAGCGCCCGCCACGCCCATCCGGAATACGATCACAAAAAGCAGATCCAGCACCACATTCAAAAGCGCCGCCAGGATCAGGAAATACAGCGGGACCTTACTGTTCCCAACCGCTCGCAGCATGCTGGAGAGCAGGTTGTAAAGGATATTAAAGCCCATGCCCCAGCAGATGATGATAATGTAGGTATAAGCCATCCCGTAAATGTCCTCCGGCGTCTGCATCAGGCGAAGCAGCCAGTTCATCCCTGCCACGCTCAGGGCTGTCATCAAAACGGTTACGATGATCGCCAGCACATAGCCGCAGCCAACGCTTTTTTTGACGCCCTCCGTATCCCCTGCCCCGAACCGCTGGGACGTCAGGACGGTAAAGCCCGTCGTCAGCCCCTGCATAAAGCCCAGGATCAAAAAAGAAATTGTGCCTGTCGCGCCCACTGCCGCCAGCGCCTGCATGCCCACAACCTGTCCCACGACGATCGTATCCACCACATTATAAAACTGCTGGAAAATATTTCCCAAAATGATCGGGATAATGAATTTTACGATCAGGGAAGCCGGACTGCCCTTTGTCATATCCAGCTCCATCCTGCGCTCTTTAGTCCTCCGGCGAAGCATCCGTCATTTCCCCCGTTCCGATGTCGAGCATATTCAGCGTCCTGCGCTTTACCCGCGCCTTTTCCGATGCTTCCAAAATAAAGTCCTTTACCGCCTTGGCATTTTTAATATGATGCAGGTACAGCTCCGGGCTGGACGTATCCCCGGTAAAGCATCTTACCGTTCCGAGCCTAAATATCCGCTCCCAGACGGAGCACTGCAGCTCCACATCCTGCACCTTATACATGTAGCAGTCGTTTTCTTTCCTGTTTAAAAAGCCTTCGTTTACCGTGATCATATCCTCCCTGACCGTGTAAACGGTAAACGTAAAGGGCAGTCCCAGAAAAACCCACCGTTTTCTTTCCTGAAATTCCATATGTCCTCCTCCCGCCGCCTGCGCAGCGTTTTCTCCTCACAGCCTGCCCTGCCGCTTCACGACGCTGCCCGGTCAAACTGTGCCCCTATTATAAATCATCCCGTCACTTTTTTCAATTCTTCCTTGCATTCATTTTAGCCCTATGCTATACTATGGCAAGCATATACGGAAGCACGACAGGAGGAAGAGCGTATGACAGCCCATGTTCGTATTTTCAACCGAATAGAAGACGATCGTGATTCCGTATTTTTTCCGTTTTTTGAGATTGGGCAGCTCGATCAAAACACTTTTTCAAAACCGCAGACATTTTTCCATATGGACTGCCGCCGTTCATCGTCCGATGCGCGCCGGCTCTTTACCGATTGATCGAAGGGAAATATTTCTCTTCGATTTTGTTTGGTCAAAAATGCCTGCCCCAAATACGCAAAGGAGGATTTTCATTCATGAGACACCTGATGAATCCACTGGATTTTACCGTGGAAGAACTGGATCAGCTCTTTGATCTGGCAAACGACATCGAACACAATCCTGCAAAATACGCGCACGCCTGCGACGGCAAAAAGCTCGCCACCTGTTTTTACGAGCCGAGCACGCGCACACGTTTAAGCTTTGAGGCGGCTATGATGAATCTGGGCGGCAATGTTCTGGGATTTGCCGATGCCTCCAATTCCTCCGCCTCCAAAGGCGAAAGCGTTTCCGACACGATCCGCGTCATTTCCAGCTATGCCGACATCTGCGCCATGAGACATCCCAAGGAGGGCGCGCCGATCGTCGCCGCATCCAAATCCGGCATCCCGGTCATCAACGCGGGCGACGGCGGCCATCAGCACCCCACCCAGACGTATGCCGACCTGCTGACCATCCGTTCCCTGAAAGGACGTTTAAACGATCTGACGATCGGCCTGTGCGGCGACTTAAAATTCGGGCGCACCGTCCATTCCCTCGTAAACGCGCTCTCCCGCTACAGCGGCCTGCGCTTCATTTTTATCTCTCCCGACGAGCTGCGCGTGCCCGATTACATCACGGAGATGCTGCGGGAAAAAAATATCCCCTACGAGGAAGTGATCCGCCTTGAGGACAAGCTTCCCGAGCTGGATGTGCTCTACATGACGCGCGTACAGAAGGAACGCTTCTTTAATGAAGAGGATTATGTCCGCCTGAAGGATTTTTACATCCTTACCAAGAAGAAAATGGAGCTTGCCCCCGCCGATATGCTGGTGCTCCATCCCCTCCCCAGAGTCAACGAGATTTCCGTGGACGTAGACGACGACCCCCGGGCGGTTTATTTTAAACAGGCGCAGTATGCGGTCTATGTGCGCATGGCGCTGATTCTGACCCTTTTGGACATTCATGTAGATTAAAAGGAGGCTTTCCATGTTAAACGTAGGAAAAATTGAAAACGGCTTCGTGCTCGACCATATCCAGGCGGGCATGGCGATGTCCATTTATGACCATCTGCAGCTGGATAAGCTGGACTGCACCGTGGCGATCATCAAAAACGCCCGCAGCAACAAAATGGGCAAAAAGGATATTTTAAAGGTGGAAGGCGACGTTGAAAAGATGGATCTGGACGTGCTCGGCTTCATCGACCACAACATTACCGTAAACGTCATCAAGGATGGGGAGATCACAGAGAAAAAGGAACTGCACCTTCCCAGCCAGATCCAGAATGTGATCCTCTGCAAAAACCCCCGCTGTATTACCTCCATCGAGCAGGAGCTTCCGCACATTTTCGTGCTGGCTGATCCTAAAAAGGAAGTTTACCGCTGCAAATACTGTGAGGAAAAATTTGACAAACGCAACCTTTGATGCGAAAGGAGGCTGACGCTGATGTCTTTTATTGACGAAATCAAAAATGAGATCCAAAATGAAAACAAGGAAGCCCCTGCAAAAAGCGGTCAGCTTCCCCACGCAGACCGCCTTCAGGAGTTCATCCGCGAAGAGCTGGGCTTTTTAAAAGAAGAAATCCGGCAGGCAGCCAAGACCGGGCAATACCGCACCCGCGGCGAGAAGCACGTTCTGGAAGGAAGCCGCCTCTGGCACGAAGGGGATTACCGCCACGGCACACAGTCACTGGCATCCTTTTACCCCTTCCTGTCCTGCGACACCATTCTGGAAAAAGAAATCCTCACCCAGAGCAAACGTCTCCTGTTCGGCTACCGCTATGAAGTACGTTTTTCCCTGACAAAAGAGGGCGAAGCCTATTACCAGCTCTTTACCGAGGCGATGGCAAAGGAAGGCATCCGGGTAAGCCCGCTCTTTGTCCGCAAAGAAGATCAGAGCGCCGCGCCCCTGCCCTATACCGCAAGCGGGACAGTCCGCTATGATTTTGAGCTGGAGCATCATTTAAACGATTACCCGAAGCTGTATTATTCATGGGAAATGGAAATTTAAAAACGGTTCTTTCCAAACCGAAAAAGAACAGGGGGCGGCGGGCGATCCGCTGTCTCCTGTTCTTTTTCTTCTCTTTTTTACTCTGCATCCGTCTTTACATATTCCATCATATCGGGATGGATGCGGATCTTTATCTCTTTTACCGTCGCCGTTTCAAAGGACGCCATCTTTCTTTCCCTCAGCATCGACAAAATCCGGTCTTTATGCTCCATCAGAATCTCAAAATCGCTCCCTTCATAAGAGATCCAGATTTCCAGACGATCAGCCGATACTTGCGGCTCCGGCTCTTCCGGCTCTGTTTCTTCTGTCACTGTTTCTGTCTCTTCTGTCACTGCTTCCAGCTCTTCCGTTACCGGCTCTTCTTCTATTTCCTCCGTCCATTCGACAACCGGCTCCAAAGATACATAGGGCTCGTACACCGCTTCATTGTATGTAACATCGACTGCCACTTCCCCAACCGGAACGCTTTCGTCTTCGACCAGCTCCACATTCCAATCACGGGGATAGTTTCCCAGATTGATCCTGAGCTCCTTATTTTCCTCCGGCTCCCACTCGCATGTGAGCGTATCCGTTTTCCAGTATTCCTCTCCGATCAGGATCGTCCCCTCATATTCCATGGACGAATATTCTACAAACGCTGCCCCTGCCCCGACACCGGTTACAAGCATTCCGACCCCCAGCGCGGCAAGCAGCACGATCTGTGATTTACGCATGATTTTCCTCCTCTTCCGGCGCTGAAACGTCTGCCGTCTTTTGCTTCTTTTTCCGTTTCTTTTTTTCCTGACCGATCAGAAAGGTAAACGGCAAGCCTGTCAGGCTGACCGCCACCAGACAGATTCCCGCCATGCCAATCGTCACGCCCGTTACCGGATAGCCCTGCGCCCCAAGCACCAGAAGCGCCCCGAGGAAAAACAGACAGAATGCCGCTGCAACGCCCATCATTCCTCCCGCTGCGATCCAGCCGATATTCCACGTCCATTTCACACACCAGATCCCTGCCTTTATACAAAACAGGATCAGCCTTTTGCAGCCGTCAAAAAAGCTTCTGATCCCATTTTTCGTCCCACTCCACATGCCTGACCAGATTCCGCCGGTTCCGGTCTGTCCTGCCGGCTCCCGTCCCTGCGTATATTGCGCCATCTTTTGTTCCTCCCTTTCTTTCCGCAGGCTCTTTGGGGACAGCCTTCCAAAATCCTTTTCCTTTGCCTGCGTTTCAGCGTCATCCTCTTTTCTGCCAAAATAACGCCTAAACAGCCGCTGCCAAAAGCTTCTGAAACGCTCCCAGCCTGTCCTGCACCAGCTTTCCATCCGGCAGACTCCGCTTTTCACCTTTGCCGCCATCTGGTCCATTCCCTCCCTGAAACGCTCCCGCATCCTGCCGCCGGAAGAAGTGCCCTCCTTTGCATAGTCCGAGCGTACATGATAGGCTTCCAAAATATCTGCCGCCAGATCATCCACATTGCCAAAATCCGCAATCGCTTCCTCTTCCGACATTGCGCCCGCCGTTTTCATATCGATATGCTGCTCGTATTCGCTTAAAATATCTTCCATTTCCCGATCATCCAAAATGGAAAGCCTTTCCCGCAAAATACGCAGAAACTCCTCTTTGTTCATCCTCTTCCTCTTTTCTGCTCCTCCAGAAAGGAGCTTACTTTATGGCTGAATTCATTCCAGTCCTCTTCCAGACCGTCCCGGTACAAAATTCCCGCCGCCGTGATATGGTAATATTTCCGCGGCGGTCCTTCCGTCGATTCCCGCAGATAGGTTTCAAAATACCGCTCGTTGGTCATCCGTTTTAACAGCGGATAAATCGTGCCTTCGTTTACGTCCACTACCTTGGACACCTCTTCCACCAGCTCGTACCCATACATATCCCTCTGCCGCACCGATTCCAGAACGATCAGCTCCAGAACTCCTTTTTTAAACTGTGCGTTCATGGTTTTCTCTCCTCCCGTATCCACTGAGGACACTATCATCATATATCCAGTACTTTGCAATGTCAAGTACTATTCTTCTAAAGATACCGTCTTTCGTTCCGCTCTTTCGTTCTGCCCCTCTTTATCCCAGCGCCACATCCAGGATCATCATCAGCGCAAATCCTGCCGCAAATCCGATCGTCCCGATATTGGAATGCTCTCCCTCCGACGCCTCCGGGATCAGCTCCTCTACCACTACATAAAGCATCGCCCCTGCCGCAAACGCCAGCAGATACGGCAGGAACGGCTCAATCAGTCCCGCCAGCAAAATCGTAATAAAGGCTGCCGCAGGCTCCACTACGCCGGACAAAATGCCGCATGAAAACGCCTTTTTGCGTCCCATGTGACCCTCACTTTTTAAGGGCATCGAAATGATCGCCCCTTCCGGGAAATTCTGGATCGCGATCCCTGCCGCCAGCGCAAACGCCCCTGCCAGCGTAATCCCCGTATTTCCCGCCAGCGCGCCCGCAAAAACAACGCCTACCGCCATGCCCTCCGGAATATTGTGCAGCGTTACCGCAAGGACAAGCATTGTCGTTTTTTTTAACGAGGTTTTGGGTCCCTCCGATTTTTCAGCCCCTATGTGCAGATGTGGGATCATCCGATCCATAAAAAGCAAAAATCCAAATCCCAGCAGCAGTCCCACCGCTGCCGGCACAAACGCAAACCGCCCCATTCCTTCCGCCATATCCATCGCAGGGATCAAAAGCGACCACACCGACGCCGCTACCATAACGCCCGATGCAAAGCCAAGCAGTCCCTTCTGCACAAGCGGATTTATTTTATTTTTCAGGAAAAAGACGCACGCAGAACCTGCCGCCGTCCCGATCAGCGGAAGCATCAGCCCCCAGAAAAATTTCATTTCCATAATACTCCTCTTTCGCCGCAGTCCGCGGCCCATAATCTTTTTTTCTATTGCCATTATATGCCGTTTTAACACAAAAAGCCGCCGTCTGTGCAAAACAGACAGCAGCCTCCCTATTATTTTTCCCCGTTTCCCTTCTTTTTATAATCCGCAGCGGATTTTTTCAGTTCTTCCAGGGCATCGGCAAACTTCTTCGATACCATTCCCGGGTTTCCCGAAATCATGGAACGCTTCCAGAAATTGCCCACGAAATGTTTCATCTCTATACGCTCCTGATACATGCGGAATCTGGAACGCAGATCGAACAGCTCTTCCCGTCTTTCGCTCAGGCGTCCCGCGGACAAAAGCTCCCTCGCACGGTCAAAGCGCTTCTCGAGCTCTTCTGCAAGCTCTTCCCTGCGCCGCCCGATCCTCTCTCGTTTCCGGTCGAGCTCCTCCCTGCGGTTTTCCCAGTTTTCTTCCGTTACCGCAATGATCACATCCAGACGCTTCTGCATCTTTTCCAGCTCATATTTCGCCTGATCCATCTTAACAAGGACATCCTTCAGATCCAGCGCCGCGCGGAATGACAGCGTAAAATCTGCCACAAAATAGATGCCGATCAGCACCGTTACCGCCGTCAGAAGCTGATCCGGCAGCCACAGCGCAAAGGCTTCCACCGGTTTATGCACAAACCGTGTCATCAGGATCGTCAGGCCGCCCCACGCAAGCGTCGATCCAAGGCAGATCTGCCCCTGAAAATTAAAGGGCTGATCCGAATAATCCCAGTAGCGCACCTTAAACAGCGCCTCCATCGCCACGCCGGTCACATACTCCAGAACCGTCGCGCCGATACAGCCCGCCACAAAGGTCAGCAGCAGATTATCCCGAAACGGGCTTGAAACCACGAGCATCATCACGCCCCCGGTCCCATAAAGCGGCAGGAAGGGGCCGTGGATAAACCCTCTGTTTACCAGCCTTTTTTGTTTCAGCGAAACATATGCCGATTCAAAGCACCATCCGAAAAAGCTGTAAAAGAAAAAGAAAAACGCCCACTGAATCCATGTATATCCCAGCATAAATCCTCCAGTCACCTGTTATTTTTCCGGCTTCTCACACAAACACATCGACCCCTACTACAAGCTTTCCTTTTCTTGTCGTATGCTTTTCGCCCCGGAAAATAAATTTTCCAAATCCCCGCACGGAAACGGTATCGCCATCCTTTAGCTGCCGGCTGCCGTTTTCTGTCAAAAGCCCGTTCACGAATACCTTTTTCTGGGAAAAAAGCGTCTGGCTCTGACTTCTGGACAGTTTCCAGACAGCCCCCACGATCCCGTCGCTGCGCAGGCTCGCTACATTTTCTTCCCGATACGCAAATTTACGTTCCGGAAGCCCTTCTGCCGTTTCCAGCCGGATGCAGCGCACCTTTGTATGGCGCACCTGAACCATATTTTCCTGCAGAAAAGGGGCGATCGCATCGGTACAGAACACATAGGCGCTTTTACCTTCCACCCAGATGTCTCCCACAGTGCTCCGTTCAATGCCCAAATTTAAGATCGCCCCCATGAAATCCCGATGGCTGAAATTTTCCGCAAACTTCTCCGCCAACGGTTCGATCCTTAAGCATACGACCGGAAACGGCTCTTCATATCCCATTTCCTCCGGATCGCCAAACCGCCCCATCCGGCGCTCTGCATAAGGCGCGCCTCCTTCCAGACACACCAAAACCCGCGCCTGCTTTGCCGCCCGCAGAAGCACATCCTGCTCTGCCAGCGATAAAAATCCTGTAAATGTAAAAATATTCTGCTGCCAGGAGCGGTTTGCCAACTCTGCAAAACGCTTTTCCAAAAGCTGCAGCTCCTTATCCGTTTCCGCCATAGTCGTCCCCAATCCGCTCAGGTAAAGCTGATGACAGGCTCTTTGGGCTGCTTTGCCTTCGTTACGGACAGTGCGTGGAGCACCGGTCCTTCGCCCTCATAATCCGCAAAATATTCTTTTTTCACAACCGCAGTCACTTTTACCCAGTCGCGCTCCTGATAAATGCCGATCCCGTCATACACGCACGCAAATCCGAGGAAGGTCATATCCTCCGCACAGCATGTCATCGCCATACGCCCGGGCACAAAATATCCCTTCGGAAATTCCTCCGGCTTCATTACCATCGCCACAAACTCGATCGTCTTGCCCACATACCGGTCCAGATGATCCAGACTGTCCAGATACCAGATGCCATAGCTCTCATCATCCAGCACGATCTTGTCCGCCTTCAGATCATACGGCAGATCCTCTTCCATGATCTCGTCGATCTCTCCGTCTTTATCCTCAAAAATAATATCCGCCGCCTGATTCAGCGCCTTTACGTTGCGCTTGTAGCTGTTTAAGTCCTCGATACCGTCGCAGCGGTTAAAAATGATCATCTCGGACTTTCTCAGCATGTCTGAAACCATGGATTTCATATTATTGAAATACATCGGGAAGGTGGACGCGTCGATCGTCGTGATCTGCTGCTCCACCCTCCAGTGCCACGGCAGGCGCAGGTCGCGGAATTTCCACATACCGTTATATTCAATAATGATCCGCTCCGGGCGGTATTTTTTTTCCAGCTCCACCATCCTCTCGGCTGTAAAATCCGCTTCCTCTTCAAAAACCTCCACAACCGTCTTACTGCGCTTTAATACGGCGGGATCATATTCCTCCTCGCCTTCCTCGCACAGAAGAAGCAGCGTCTTGCCGGAGCACTGGAAATAGGGCTGATCCAGCGTAAAATTGATGAATTCCGTCTTACCGCTTCCCAGAAATCCATTGATAATATAAACTGGCTTCATACGCCCTCCTTATTTCTTTAACAGCTCTTCCAGAGCATCTTCTTTTAATTTGGAGCCGATCACACAAATCTTGCCCGTCACATCCGGTCTGCCCTCACGGACATTGCTCTCTTCCGGAACATAATCAAAATAGATCCAGCTTCCGTCCGCCGCCGGAACCATGCCCTTTGCGCGCAGCACAATGCCGTACTTTTCATCATTCTCCAATTCCTTTAAGAAGCCTTCCACCTCTTCTTTGGAATAAACGGCAGGGGTTTCAAAGCCCCAGCTTGTAAACACCTCGTCCGCATGATGATGGTGATGTCCGCCGTGGTGATCGTGTTCGTCATTGTCGTGATGCCCGTCATGATCATGGTGGTGTTCGTGGTCGTGACAGCCGCAGGTGCAGCTTTCATCGTGATGATGCCCGTCGTGGTGATCGTGATGGTCGTGGTGATCATGGTCATGATGCCCATGCTCGTGATGATCTTGGTCGTGATCGTCGTGGTCATGACAGCCGCAGGTGCAGTTCTCATCATGCTCATGATCGTGATGATGCTCCTCCTGCATCGCCTTTACCTGCTCCATCAGCTCTGCTTCCAGATCCGTCGCGCCCTCGATCGTCTCGAGCACCTCTTTGCCGTCCAGCTGTGCCAGAGGCGTCGTGATGACAGTCGCCTTCGGATTATGCTCGCGGATCAGCTCAACCGCAAGCTTTACCTTCTCAGCGGAAACCACATCCGTGCGGCTTAAAATAATCGTCCCTGCGTGCTCGATCTGGTTGATAAAAAATTCGCCGAAATTACGGATATACATTTTGCACTTGGAAGCGTCCACAACAGCGACTGCGCTGTTTAACTCCACCTCCGTTCCAAGCCCCGCATCCTGCACCGCCTTCATAACGTCGGAAAGCTTGCCCACGCCGGAGGGCTCGATCAGGATCCGCTCCGGATGATAGGTATGTAAAACTTCCTTTAAAGAAGTGCCGAAATCTCCTACAAGGGAACAGCAGATACAGCCGGAATTCATCTCTTTGATCTCAATACCGGAATCCTTTAAAAAACCTCCGTCAATACCGATCTCGCCAAATTCATTCTCAATCAGCACAACCTGACTGTCCGCCAGCGCTTCTTTTAAAAGCTTCTTGATCAGCGTCGTCTTGCCCGCGCCCAGAAAGCCGGACACAATATCTATTTTTGTCATTGTCATATCCTCCGTTTCTTTTGCTGTTCTATATTGTGCGCCAAAACGGGAAGATTGTCAACCTCAACGCTGTAGCTTCTGCCGTGTCCCTCAGTGCACAAAGGGTATGGTTTTCTGATATTCTTCTTTAATCAGGGGCTTTCAGATGCTCCGTTTTATCCGTAAAATCAAAAATAGAAGTACGGAATATGGCGTTCTTCGGACTGCCTGATTCATTTTGCAGTCTGCTTCAAAGCAAGCACGTTCCCCATGCCGCAAAGCTGTTGTTTATCCACAGGCTGATAAACAGATTCTCAATTCAAAATCCATTCTTTCACAACTTCCAGCTCTATACCTACTGCCAACGCAATCTGCTCTGCCGGAAGCCCCATTCCTGCCAGCGCGCAGGCAGTTTCCTTTGCTTTACGCAGTGCCCCGGAGGCTTCGCCTTCCTGTATTCCCTTCTGTATTCCTTCCTGCCTGCTGTCTTCCATCATCTCTTCGATTGCCTTACACATATCTACTTCCTCCTCTTCTTCCCGAATCTCCACCGGCGTATTCGTTACCGTCCGGATCACGCGCGCCGCATCTGCATCCAGCC
>PPYE01432734.1_pt1 | contig 48758 bp, 49 predicted proteins | sample 1559881 | NCBI WGS metagenome assembly PPYE01 (sample SAMN08240022, study PRJNA423297) | Human gut metagenome, whole genome shotgun sequencing project.
AAATGCGCCGGGAAGCCTATGGTTTCCTGTCTGATGGGTGATTCGACAGCGCTTGCCTCAGCAATTGTGCGGTGCTGCCTTAATTTTTCCCCGTGGATTTCCATATTTTGGAAATCCATTTCCTTAACTGGAACTCACTTTCCTCCTATGCTGAAAGCATGGAGAGGGGGTGATTCCAATGTCCTATGACAGAAGCCGCAAAATGACGCTCCTTTGTGCAGCCAAAGTCCGTTCCCGCATCTGCGTATGCGGCAAGGAACAGCTGGAAGTTGCAGAATGGTGCCTGGTGAGCCCCCGCCAAGTGCGGAACTGGATCCGCAAGGATACAAACATCTCTGTGTCCAACCTGTTTAACTTAGCGGACTTTTTGAATTGCCATCCCGAAGACTTGGTGATCTCCCACCCAATGCCTAAAGAAAGGGAATGATACGCAATGTCCGATTTTGAGGTTTTACAGACCTACGCATCTTGGGCCGGCACTGCTGTGCCGGACAAATTGCCGGGGATACCTTTTGCGAACTTAGACGTCTTTGAGGACGAGAGCAGCCTGAGAAACCGGCTCTTCTACCTTGTTCCGGATACCTCTTCCGGAGAGCTGCGCTGCTTCTTCTACTTTGAGGACAACCTCTTTGCTAAGGAGACCAATGGAGATTTGATTCTCTTGGAGTCTTCTCTCCATCTTTTTACCTTGTAAGCCTAAGATTACATACGAAGGAACCAGCTATCCCTCTCTAGGATGGCTGGTTCCTTTTGTCTACTGCGGGGCTGGAGTTGACGGTTACATTTTCAGGCAAAAGAATAACGCCCACCCTGTAAAAGGTGAGCGTTACCGATTGTGTTATTCGTTTCAATATTATATACAAAATGCGGCGTAGAGGGGAACGGTCTTTTTATTGTCCTCAAAGCCGAAGTTTTTTGCAGAGAGCTTGATGGCGTAAGCAGGCTGATAGGTTTCCATATAGACCTTCAGGCTCTTTGCTCTGGTGTTGTCAGCCGACTTTACTTCAATGGGGATAAGCTGACCGTCACGCTGAATGACAAAATCTATCTCAGCTCCACGCTCTGACTCCCAATAGTAGGTCTTATATCCGTTAATGGTAAGCTGCACATTCACATAGTTTTCAGCCATGCCGCCCTTAAAGTCGTTCAGCTCCTCAACCATATAGAGGACATCGTTTGCCGCTAAATCTTTCTTTGCACAGAGCAGTCCCAAGTCGGAAACATAAATCTTGAACGCATCAATATCACGGTAATTCTCCAAAGGCTTTTTGATTTGCTCCACCTTATACACCTGTGAAACGATACCCGACAGGCAGAGCCATTCGATGGCGTTTTCAAACTCGGAAGCCCTGCCGCCTTTCTTTATCAGCTTATACTGAAAACGGGTATTCTTTTTTGAAAGCTGTACGGTAATGTTGTCATAGGCAAGCCTTGTTTTCTTGATTTCGTTCACATTGTTGTACTTGCTCATATCGTTCAGATAGCTTGCCAGTATGGTATCCTGCGTGTGGCGCACAAGGATATAATCCTTTGTCTGCGTGAACTGCAAGACGCACTCAGGCATACCGCCCACAACGAGATACTGCCTATAAAGCAGCATTGCCGCATCGTGCAGGGCAGAGGGCATCGGCGTATCGGTTTCAAAGCACTTTTTAATCTGCTCTACAAGAGTGTCCTCACCTAAAGCCAGCATAAATTCCTCCATATCCATAGGATACAGGGTTTTCATATCGACCTTGCCCACAGGGAAAGAGAATTTCGCCCTGCCTACCGCCACACCGAGCAAGCTGCCGAGAGCTACGATATGATAGTCTGGAGCGTCCTCACAAAAGTATTTCAGAGAAGTCAAAGCCCGTTCGCAAAGCTGTACCTCGTCAAATACTATCAGCGTCTTTTCCTTTACAATCGTCTGACCTGCGATGTGGGATAAAATGGGTATCAGATAATCAGGGCTGATATTTTCCTCAAAGGTTTCGTTCAGCTTTGGATTTGTTTCAAAATTGAAGTATGCCACATTTTCATAGTGGCTGCGCCCAAACTCTAAAATCGAGTAAGTTTTTCCGACCTGTCTTGCTCCCTGCAAAATCAGGGGCTTACGGTGTTTGTTTTCTTTCCACGCTTCCAAGAAGCTCATAATCTTTCTATACATAGCGACCCTCCTTACGGCTCAACCATAGTATAGCACATACTCGTGTAAATATCAATGATTTTTAATTGATTTTTAACATTAAACTACACGAATTTTCTTTCGAACTTCTCAAAATTCGACACGAACACCGTCAAGCCTTATTTTTACACCTCTCCGAACTTGGTAGTCATCAGCTTGTAAAGCTCGGTATTGCGTGGGAACTTGTTGATAAACGGTACAAGGGAGCTGCCGACTTTTATTAGTCCCTGTCCTGCGCCGACATTTGTGATATAGCTCATCTGAAGGCCGGAGATATTCAGGAGCTTAGCAAGCTCAATCCTGTCGGTAGACGCTTGGTTGAGCATATGCCGCCGGGGGAAAGCGCCATTGGCAATGGAAGGAATCTGTCTTGACAATCAGGCGGATGTGTCAGGCTTTTTGACAATCGCCGGGTTTTGTAAGGACACAATGGGCAAATTGCGAATGGCGCAAACCCGCCCGCTCTGGTATAACCATAGGTAGAGAGGCAAAGAAAGCCATGGAAAGGAGCGTGGAACAGGATGACACTAAACCAAGATATTTTCGCGGTAAAGCTCTATGAGATGGAGAAGCAGTACGGCCGGCTGCAAAGCAGGCTGCGCATCTGTGGCCGGGAAAACCGGGAAAAGCTCCAGGCAGAGCTGGAACATGCCAAGGAGGAATACGAGGAAAACTCCCTCCTCCTCAAACAGAGCATCCAGGGCAGCCGCTCCCCCGCGGTGGCGGAACTGGCCCAGGTGCAGTGGGAATACATGCACAAGGTGGAGGACTTGCTCAAGGAAAAGGCGGAGCCGTTCTTCCACTGCGAGGCAACCAACAAAGAGGAGGACCAGGCGGAGGCGGCCTCCCTGTACGCGGAGTACGCCATGGATTTCGCCACGCAAGCCATGCAGTACGCGCTGATTGTGGCCCTCACCGCCATGGACCTGCAACGGAACGCGGAAGAAAAGAAGGAGGAACAAACCCCATGAAGGAAACAAAGAAATGGGCCGCCGCCCTGCTGGCGGGTGCAGCCGCTGTAGGCGCCGCTGCCGCCGGGCTGGCCTTTTGGAAACGGAAGAAACACAACGCCCTCCCCGCGGGAGAGGCAGAGGAGCCGCAAGCCCTGCCCCTGGAAGAGCAGGGGGAGGAAGCCCCCGACGGGGACGCCCCTGGCGAGGCGGCGTCCCCAGAGGAGACAGAGCCTGCGGTAGAGCCCGCGGCGGACACAGAAACCAACGAAGCAGAGGAGGCCAGCCATGATGAATGAAGTAAAACGCCCCAAGAAACCGCTGATATTCTATTATGTCATCGCCATGGTGATTTTGCTTGCCATCAACCTGTTCACCGTGCCCTGGCTGGCCCAGCGGCAGGTGAAAGAGGTGGACTACGGCACCTTCATCCAGATGGCCGAGGACAAGGACCTGGGCCTGGTGGAGGTGCAGGAGACAGAGAACCAGATTATCTTTACCAACAAGGACGAGACCGCCATCTTTAAAACCGGCATGATGCCCGACCCCGACCTGACCCAGCGCCTGGACGACTCGGGGGCCCAGTTCTCCGGGCAGATTCTTGAGCAGGCCAACCCCATCATCGCCTTTTTAGTCAGCTGGGTGCTGCCCATTGTCATTTTCATTATTCTGGGCCAGTGGATGTCCAAGAAGCTGATGCAGCGTGCCGGCGGTCCCAACGCCATGAGCTTTGGCAAGTCCAACGCCAAGGTGTATGTGAAGTCCTCCGAGGGCATCAAGTTCTCCGACGTGGCCGGGGAGGACGAGGCCAAGGAGAACCTCTCCGAAATTGTGGATTACCTGCACAACCCCAACAAGTACAAGGAAGTGGGCGCCGCCATGCCCAAGGGCATTTTGCTGGTGGGCCCTCCCGGCACCGGCAAAACCATGCTGGCCAAGGCGGTGGCTGGTGAATCCAACGTCCCCTTCTTCTCCATGTCCGGCTCGGAATTTGTGGAGATGTTCGTGGGCATGGGCGCCGCCAAGGTGCGGGACCTGTTTAAGCAGGCCAAGGAAAAGGCCCCTTGTATCGTGTTCATCGACGAGATTGACGCCATCGGCAAAAAGCGCGAGGGAAACATCTCCGGCAACGACGAGCGGGAGCAGACCTTGAACCAGCTGCTCACCGAGATGGACGGCTTTGAGGAAAACAGCGGCGTCATCATTCTGGCGGCCACCAACCGGCCGGAGTCCCTGGACCCCGCGTTGACCCGCCCCGGCCGCTTTGACCGCCGGGTGCCTGTGGAACTGCCCGACCTCCAGGGCCGGACGGAGATTTTGAAGGTCCACGCCAAAAAGGTAAAGATTGCCGGGGACGTGGACTTTGAGAAGGTGGCCCGGATGGCCTCCGGCGCTTCCGGCGCGGAGTTGGCCAACATCGTCAACGAGGCAGCCCTGCGGGCTGTGCGGGCCGGGCGGAAGTCCGTGACCCAGGCGGATTTGGAGGAGAGCATTGAGGTGGTCATCGCCGGCTACCAGAAGAAGAACGCCATCCTCACCGACAAGGAAAAGCTTATCGTCTCCTACCATGAGACGGGCCATGCCTTGGTGGCGGCGCTGCAGACCCACTCGGCGCCGGTGCAGAAAATCACCATTGTGCCCCGCACCAGCGGCGCGCTGGGCTACACCATGCAGGTGGACGAGGGCAACCACTACCTGATGAGCCAGGAGGAGCTGGAAAACAAGATTGCCACCCTCACCGGCGGCCGGGCTGCCGAGGAGCTGGTGTTCCACTCCGCTTCCACAGGGGCTTCCAACGACATTGAGCAGGCCACCAAGCTGGCCCGTGCCATGATTACCCGCTACGGCATGAGCGAGGACTTCGACATGGTGGCCCTGGAGACGGTGAGCAACCAGTACCTGGGCGGCGATGCCAGCCTGGCTTGCTCGGCCCAGACCCAGGCGAAAATCGACCAGCAGGTGGTGGAACTGGTGAAAGGCCAGCACCAGAAGGCTTTGCAGCTGCTCCAGGACAACCGGCGCAAGCTGGATGAAATCGCCAAGTACCTGTACGAGAAAGAGACCATCACCGGCGACGAGTTTATGGCGCTGTTAAACGCCAAATAAGAACCAAGGAGGAAGTCATGAGGACCGCAGTTGTGGACGTGGGCGGCGGCCTGCGGGGCATTTACGCCACCGGCGTGCTGGACCGCTGCCTGGAGGAGGGCGTGCGCTTTGACGCTGGCGTGGGCGTTTCCGCGGGGAGCGCCAACATCGCCTCCTACCTGGCCGGGCAAAAGGGGCGGAACTACCAGTTTTACGCGGAATATTCCAGCCGCAAGGAGTACACATGGGCGTGGCACAGCGCTATGGGAAAGCGGAGCGTGAGGATTCGATGCTGTCTCTACACTTGTTCCCCTTCTATTTCCGACAGCCGCAGCAAGTTCTGCACGTAGGAGAGAATCACCTCCGGCTCCTCCTGGCACCGGTTTTGCAGCCACTGCTGGATAAGGGCGAGAAAGCCTGCCCGGAAGAAGGCGAAGTAATAGGCAATGGCCTCCTCCTCTACGGAGAGCCCCCGCAGCAAGGGCCGCACATACCACTCCAAAAGCTGGCCGAAAGCCCAGTCCATGCGGTGCTGGGCCGTGCTTTGGCTGAGGTAGACCCGGTGGAAATCCCGGTTGTCCCGGATGTGCTCCAAAATGGGCAGCAGGTGCCCAGGGGAGAAGGGGTGCTCCCCGTCGTAGTTGTCCTCGCGGAAACGCCCTATCAGGTTCGCGCCGATTTCCTGCTCCAGCTCCTCCATCAGGTCCCCAATGCTGTCGTAGTGGCTGTAAAAGGTGGAGCGGTTCACCCCGGCCTCCTGGCAGAGCCTGCTCACCGTCACATCTAAAATATCCCTGCGTGCCAGCAAGCGCAGCAGCGCTTCCTTCAGCCGTTCCCGCGTTTTCCGGGAGCGGCTGTTGTTTTTGGTGTTCATGGCATAGCCTCCCATTATCCCAACACATATCGGCTTTTTGCTGTGTACTTTGCGCTTCTCTCTCTAGTATACTGGAGACAGTTCCAAGCAACAAGTGTTGTTTTTCTGCGGGAGGCGGATTTCTATGAAAAAAATTACCTTGCCCGGCACTTTGTGCAGAGGCGAAAAAGTCAGTAAACAGGAGCGGTTCCTGGGGTACCTGGTGGGCCCCTTGGGGTTTGGCTTCCTCTCCATTATGGTCAACAGCTACCTCAATGTGTACTATACCGACGTCTGCGGCCTGGGCCGCCTGTGGGGTGGCAGCTTTATGAGCGTGTATCCCATTTTGGTCAAGGGCCTGGACGTGCTCACCTACCTGGCTGCCGGCTGGCTGGTGGACCGCACCGTGACAACCCAGGGCAAGGCCCGGCCCTACCTGCTGCTCAGCGGGGCGCTGCTGCCTGTCAGCGCGCTGCTTCTGTTTTTGGTGCCCCAGGGCAACGATTTCCTCACCGCTGCCGCCGTGCTGTGCAGCAACCTGTTCTTCTTCGCCGTGGTGGCCACCTTGTACGGCACCGCCAACACGCTGATGGTCCCCCTGTCCTCCACCGACCCCCGGGAGCGCAGCCAGCTGGCCGTCACCGTCAACGCCCAGGGGCTGCTTACCGGCACCACCTTGGCAGTGGTGTTCCCCGCGGTGATTCTGCCCGCCATTGGCGTGGACCAAGGCCGCTGGATAACCGTCATGGTGTGCACCGCCGTGGTGGCCGTGCCCCTGCTGGCCCTCCAGTACCTTTTCACCCGGGAGCGTGTCACCGAGCGGGAGCAAGCCGCAGGGGAGAGGCGCCCCAAGCTTTCCCTGGCCCGGCAGCTGCGCTGCTGCGCCAAAAGCCGCCCCTGGCTGCTGCTGATGGCCTATTTCCTGCTGCTGGGGCTGGTGAATGCCCTCTCCAGTTCCGCCGTGTTCTACTATTGCAGCTGGGTGCTGGGCAGCTATAACGATGGGATTACCCAGGTGCTGTTTTACGCCATCGGCAACCTGCCCATGGGCATCGGCGTCTTCCTCTGCAACCCCCTGTGCAAGCGCTTGGGCCGCACCCGGGCCATGGTGGGAGGCCTGCTCCTCTCCTGCGGGGGGCTGGGGCTGTGCCTGGTCTTTCCCACTTCACTGCCGGCGGTTTTGGTAGGCCAGTTCATCAAGGCCTTTGGGACTATCCCCTCCACGTACCTGGCCAGTGTCCTTCTCAGCGAAGCCCTGGACGATGTCCAGGCCAAAAGCGGTGTCCGCTGCGACGGCTTCACCTCCTCCCTGTATAACTCCATGCTGACCATCACCAATGGCGTGGCGGTGAGCCTGCTCAATGGGGGCATGGCACTGTTCAGCTACTTGGCCCCTGCCGCAGGAGCCATCCCCACCCAGCCCCAGGCCGTGCGGGGGTTCTTCACCTTCTGCCAGCTGGGAGTTCCCCTGTTAGCCTATCCCGTCTTGGCAGCCTTGCTCTACGGCATGGGGAAGAGCCAAGGCTCTGTCAAGGCGGCGAAGGAGGCGGCGTAAATGGTCATGTGTCCTTTGTAAGATGAAAACGTGTCTACAGGTGTGACACCGGGCTCTTTTTTGCTAATTTCAGTATACCTCGAGAGCGTCCCGAAAATCCACATGGGAGAAGATGAGAAAGGTAGGGTGAGAGCTCTTCCCCAAAAGCCCACATCAACCCAGCGTTAAGTTTCCGGAGGGACGGTCTCCTGCTCCCTTGGTATAACGGCCGCCACGGGGCAATGCTCCACACAGTTGCCGCAGTGGAGACAGTGCTCCTGGTGGATGACGCTGGGCGCGCCCAAGGTGACGGCCCGCTGGGGGCAGGCTTTCACACAGGCGCCGCAGCTGACGCAGTCCTCGGTAATGGTGTAGCTCTTGGGCTTTGCCTGTCCTTGGCCGACGGTGTAGCTCTCCCGGAAGATGGGGTTCACCCCCAGGTGGAAGTACTCGATGGCCATGTCCCGGATGCAAAACACCATGCCGATGCTCCGAGTCTCCCCAGGGTATACGTTGGAGAGATAGGACTGCTCCTCAAAAATCAAATCCCGCCACTTCTCCTGCTCTTCGGGGGGCACAGGCGTGGCCGTCCCGGAGAGGCGAATCATCTCCTTATAGCGGGTGTAGCCCAGGATTTGCACCTTCCCCCGGGCCAGCAGCTCCTTGCAGAAGTCCTTGCCCCGGGCGGTGAAAAAGTAGAGGGCGTCCGGCTCGTAGTGGATGGCACTGATGTTGCGCACCTGGGGGTTGCCCTCCCTGTCCACGGTGGCAAAGGACAGCACCCCCACATAGCGCAGCTTGTTCAAACAGGTTTGAGCGTCCATGGTTTTACCTCCCCTCTCCCACAAGTTTCACCCTGCCGTCCTTCCGGGGCTTTTCCGGCGGGTAGTCCCCTTCTACATAACCCAAAGCCACAAAGCACCGGGCCTTGTAGTGGCTGGGGATGCCCCACTCCTCCATGAGATGGGCGCCCAGGGGGCTTTCGAAGGTCTCCTCCGCCCGGGCGACGACGCAGGAGGAAATCCCCAGCTCATAGGCGGCCAGGACCATGTTCTCCGCGCAGCAAAAGGCGTCCGGCACGCTGTAGAGGAAGTTCTCCGGGCCAAAGACCACGCAGACCGTAGGCGCGCCGTAAAACCCATTTTGAATGGTGGGGTCGTCAATGGTGCTGGGCTGCTCCTTGGAGACGAAGTTTCCCGCCAGCCGGCTGCGGTCGAACTTCGCCAGGTTCTGCCTGCCCAGCCGGCTGGTTAGCTCCCTGTTGTGGACGCCCACCAGAATGGCCCGCTGGCCGCCGCCCGCGTTGGGGGCGAAGGAGCCGGCCTCCAAGATTTTTTCCAAATCCTCCCGGGGGATTTGCCTGTCCTGGTACTTGCGGATGGAGCGCCGCCCCCGGATGGCTTCTAGCACGTTCATTCAGGATACCTCCTTCCAGCACTCCGGGTCCGGGGCGTACATGTGGCCGTGATACCCTGCCGCCACGGCAGGACATCCCCGGCAGAACCGGAGCAGCTCACACTTAGAGCACTTCTCGAACTTTTCGTACACCCGGTACTGGTCAAGCTTCGGCCCGGTGAACAGGTCGTACAGGTCGTCGGTGAGGGCGTTGCCCACCTTGCTTTCCATGCGGCGGCAGGCGTACACCGCCCCGTCGGAGAGGATGGTCAGATGGCAGTTGCCGCAGTTGCAGCCCTCGTAGACGTATTCATCCTCGGGGTAAGCTTTGGGGTCGAACAGCCCCTTCTCGTAGAGGAACAGTGTCCACAGGTGGTCTTTCAGGTTGAAGGTGGTCCCGCAGCCCTGGGCCCTGTACTTCTGGAATTTCTCCCAGCACTGCTCCATCATGTCCCGGTATTCCTGTGGGGAGCAGCACACGTCCTTGTCCTCCTGGGAGGGGCAGTACCGGGCAAAGGCGAAGATGTCCGCCTTGTTTTGTACCACCTCGTCCACCAGGGCGGGGATGTCCCGGTAGTTCCAGCGGGAAACCGTGGTCATAATGGCCACGTCGATGCCGGCGCCGCGCAGCAGGGGGATGGCCGCCATGGTGGCGTCGTAGGAGCCGGGCTGCTGGCGGATGCCGTCGTGGGTTTCCCGCAGGCCGTCCAGGGAGAGCTGGTACTTCCGGCAGCCGCAGTCCTTCAACCGGCGGCAAACATCCGCCGTGAGGTGGAAGGGGTTGCCCATCAGTGCGAAGGGGATGTTGGAAAGCTTTAACAGCTTCATCAGCGCCCAGAACTGGGGGTGGAGGATGGGGTCGCCTCCGGTAATGTAGAAATAGGGCAGCCGCCCGGCCTTTTGGCAGAAGGTCTTGCAGTTTTCAAGCACGGTGACCATGTCCTCCAAAGCCATCTCCTGGAACTTGGCGTGGCTGCCCAGCGCGTAAATATAGCAGTGCCTGCACCGCTGGTCGCAGGCCTCGGTGATATGCCATTGAAAGGCGAAATACTCCATGTGTGTGCCTCACTTTCTTGGGATAGAAGTGGTCCCTGAGAGCGGGCAGCCCTCAGGGACCGGGGGAATCAGAGCTTACTTATTCCCAGCGCCGCAGGCAGCGGGCTGTTCCTGGGACTGCTTGTCCCCAGCGCCACAGGCTGTGCCGCAGGCGGCGGGCTGCTCCTGGGGCTGCTTATCCCCAGCGCCGCAAGCCGTGCCGCAGGCGGCGGGCTGCTCCTGCGGCGAAAGTAGATGTGAAATCCCTCCCGGCCTGCCCGGTGGAGACCACCCTTACCATGATAGGCGACAAGTGGAAGGTGCTCATCCTCCGGGACTTGATGCCCGGCACCAAGCGCTTTGGGGAGCTGAAAAAATCCATAGGCAGCGTGTCCCAAAAGGTGCTCACCGCCCAGCTGCGGGATATGGAGCAAAACGGCCTGGTCCACCGGGAGGTCTTTGCCGAGGTGCCGCCCCGGGTGGAGTACTCCCTCACAGAGCTGGGCAGAAGCCTAAAGCCCATTTTAGACGCCATGTGGAACTGGGGCGAGGAGTTCAAAGCAAGGAACGCATGAGCCTGTGCACCTGGTTGCATTGTGTCAATGATTTGGGCTTCTCAAGCCAAAACACAGCAAGACGTTCCTCCCAGGCAAATCCCTGGAAGGAATACTCTTGCCGCTTCCCGCTGTCTACGCTGTATGCCGGAAAGCCGCGTACCCTCACCCATGATAAGCTCGCGGATTTCCTGGGGGAATGGCCGCCGGCAGGGGAGACGCAGCCCCTGGTGCGCCCGGCTTCATGAAACCGGATGTCCACAGAATCGGAGAGAGGAGCAGTGTGATGAAATTTGTATGTCCTGTGTGTGGCTACGTCTTTGACGAGGCCCAAGAGAAGGCAGCCTTTTCCAGCCTGCCGGAGACCTGGCAGTGTCCCATCTGCAAGGCTGCCAAAAGCCTGTTTACCCCCCAAGGAGGAGAGGCGCCCGCCGTTAGCGGGGAGGCGGCCCAGGCAGAGGAGCTGCGCCCCCTGACCCCCGGGGAGTTGGCGGCAGTTTTTTCCAATTTGGCCCGGGGGTGCGAGAAACAGTATCATCCCGAAGAAGAGGCCCGTTTCCAGGAGCTGGCGGCGTACTTTGCCGGTTTGGCGCCTCAAGAGCCGGACGCTTCCGTAGCTCAGCTGCTTGCCCTTTTCCAGGAGGACTTGGCCCAGGGCTATCCCGCTTACCAGGCAGCCGCCCAGGCGGCAGGGGACCGTGGCACCCAGCGGGTGCGCGCGTGGGGAGAGAAAGTGACCACCATGGTCCGCTCCCTGCTGGAGCAGTATCTGCGCCAGGGGGAGGACTTCCTCAAGAACACCCAGGTGTGGGTGTGCACGGTCTGCGGCTTTGTCTACGTGGGGGACGTTCCGCCGGAGTTCTGCCCGGTGTGCAAGGTGCCCGCCTGGAAGTTTGAAAAAGTGGAAGGGAGGAAGGCCCTATGAAAAAGCTGGCTGTGCGGAATTTGCGCCTGTGTACCAAGGATTGCCTGTGCCTGTATGTCTGCCCTGTGGGCGCAACGGATACGGAGAACAGCGTCATCGATGTGACGAAGTGTATTGGCTGCGGCGTTTGCGCCGGGGCGTGTCCCAGCGGGGCCATATCCATGGTGCCGGTGGAGTACCCTCCCCAGCAGAAGAAGGAGCTGTCTGTGTTGGCGCAGGCCCAAGCCCTCACGGGAAACAAGGCCCGGGAGGAGCAAATGGCAAGGCAGCTGGCTCAAGTTGTCCAGGCGCCGGGGCTGTACCGGCTGCTCAAGGCGGTGGAGCGCTCGGCCCGGCTGGTGCAGGAGGACTTGCACCGGGAGTCCGGCTATATGCTGCCCCAAAGCAAGAACGCCCATGACCTGTTGAAGCAGCTGCTGGAAAACCCACCCACTCCGGAGTTCCCCAGGGAGGCGGCCCAGGCCCTGTTGGAGAAACTCCCCCAGAACGAGGCGTAGCCCTAGGATGGGGGAGAGGAGGGTCTCGAATCCTTCCAACTAAATCCCCTCCAAAATGGCGGCCTCCTCCCCAAGGCGAGAAGCAATAACATACAGATATAAAAAAGGCACTCCCATGGCAGCCTCCAATAAGACAGTATGAGAACATTACTGACACAGGGTAGCTGCCGTTCAGGGTGCGACAAGAAAAATTGGCGTTACTTGGTTTTTGCAACCAGGTATCGCCTTTTTCTATCTATCGACAAAAAGCTGTCAACTTTTTTATACCACACCATTGCCCTCGCTCCTGCCTTTATTTCACACCTTCATGAAAAGTAAAAGAAGAACTTCGGATTCTCCAAAGAGTTTCCGAAGTTCTTCTTTTGTTTTATCAGCTCAGGACTTCCCAGAGGAATGTAAGTGTTTGAACGCATCGTTGCCTTTTGGAAAGGCTATGACATTGTCCACCTCTTTGGGGGATTTCTCCGGTTTGGAGCGCAGGACAATGGCCCGGACCAGCAGCACTGCCAGCAGCCCCGCCGAGAACCCGGCGAAATCCAGCCACACGTCCTGGAGCTGGGAGCCCCGGCCCGTAAAGATTTGGATGGTTTCATCGATGGCAGCCACAAAAAAGCCTCCCGCCCACACGTGGAAGAAGGGGTGCAGCTTCACGGTCCGTGCCGTGGCCAGCAGCCCGCAGGATAGCCCGCCCAGGCAGGCGAATTCGGTAAAGTGGGCCATCTTCCGCACAATGTGCACCAGCTGTTCTTGGTTGGGGAACAAATCCCGGATGAATCCGGGCAAAAAGCCCAGCACCCCCACGCTGAGGTCGTGGGAGTCGGAACGGCTCACCAGGGAGTTCCCCCAGATAAAGGCCAGGTTGCACACCAGCAAAAGGCTTAACACCGTCAGTAAGATTTTCCGCTTTCCAGTCATAAATATCCCTTCTCCTGTTGAACTTCGCAATCCGTGTATCCGTATAATGAAGCATTATACCACATTCCTGGGGGGAGGATACAAGAAATATCTGAAAAAAGAAAACTCTGAAAACTCTCCTGGGAGCTCAATCTCAGGAGAGCCTTTGTATAGATGGGCACTTTCACGATACAATAGTACTCATCTCATTTTTTAAGGAGGCCATCTTATATGGAACAACACACCATTTCGAACCACCAAATTGCATCCTTTGCCGGGAAACTCCAGGAAGACGAGCGTTCCCCCGCCACCATTGATAATTACTTGCGCCATATTCGGGCTTTCGCAGCATGGGCCGGGGAGCAGGCCGTCACCAAAGAGCTGGTTGCCTCTTGGAAAGAACACTTAACCGGCAAAGACTACCGCCCCGGCACCGTCAACACCATGCTGGTGTCGCTCAACCGGTTCCTGGGCTTTTTGGGGTGGCACGACTGCGTCGTGAAGACCCTGCGCATCCAGCGGCGGCTGTTCCGGGAGGACAGCAAAGAGCTGACCCGAGAGGAGTACGAGCGCCTGGTTTCCACCGCACAGGCCAGTGGCCGGGAGCGGCTGGTGCTTCTGTTGGAAACCATCTGCTCCACCGGCATCCGCGTCTCAGAGGTCAAGTATATCACCGTAGAGGCCCTCCATCTTGGAAAAGCGGAAATCTCCCTGAAGGGCAAGATACGCACCATCCTGCTGCCCAACAAGCTGTGCCGGAAGCTGCTGAAGTATGCCAAAAAACAAAAGACCGTCTCCGGCGAGGTGTTCCTCACCCGAAACGGCACAGGGCTTTCCAGAAAACAAATCTGGGCGGAGATGAAGTCCCTTTGTGAAAAGGCAAAGGTGGCGGCCAGTAAAGTGTTCCCCCACAACCTGCGGCACCTGTTTGCACGCACGTTCTACAAAGTCTGCCGGGACGTGGCCCGGCTGGCGGATGTTCTGGGCCACTCCAGCGTGGAAACCACCCGCATCTACCTGATTTCCACCGGGGCGGAACACGCCCACACCTTGGAGCGATTACGGCTTATCCTTTAAGGACTAAATGATAAAAATGTCCAGAAATTTATATGGAACCTTATCTTTTCGAACTAGCTTAAATTTATTCTAGCACAGGTCCGCAGGCAATTCAAGTAAAAATCGCAGATTTCCTCATAAAATTTGGCATGCGTCATCCTTTTTGCGCTTTCAAGGGTCTATATTTCTTTTTCGATATGTTCTCTTTCTAAATATTGGAAGCCGGCCCGCTGCCGGAAAACGTGTTTTGGCAAGAAATGGTTAGAGAGGGCAAACGAATTCCTTTTCCTCCGGTGTTGACATTTTTATCATAATGACTGGTAAAGCAGAGGTGAGATTGTGGCGAATGCTCAAAGGCGGGATTCCTCCTATTATGTGTTAACGCGGAGCGATATCGACTTGTACCTACAAGATGTGGCGTCCCGCGGCTGCAAACAGGGCACGCTGGAGAATTATCGCCGCAGTTTGTTAAACTTCTTCGATTGGCTTCCCGAAGGGAAGCAGGTCAGCCGCGAGAAGGTCTACGAATACCAAGAGTATTTAATAGGAAAATACACTTCCAGAACGGTCAACATGAAGATGACCGCCATCAATGGGATTTTAGGCTTTTTAGACTTGCGTGAATACCAGTCCACCGTCAAGGCGAGTGTGGACGATGCGGCCATCCAGCCGGAGCTTTCCCGGAACGAGTATCTGCGCATGTTGTCCGCAGCCAAAGCCATCGGTGACGAGAGGCTGTATCTCATTATTAAATTGTTTGGCACAACGGGCATCGCCGTGCAGGAGTTTGACAAAGTCACCGTAGAGGCGGTCCGTTCGGGCACAATCGTTACCTTCCCCAACCGGAACCGGCTGGCCTTGCGGATTCCCGCCTGCGTGCAAAGCGAGCTTTTAGAGTACGCCAAGGAAAAAGGGGTAAAATCGGGCCCCATTTTCCTCACGAGGGAGGGCAGGCCCTTGGGGCGGACCACCTTGTCCAACATGGTTCCCCACATTGCCCGGTATGCCAAGGTGGAGGAGAATAAATGTACACCGCGGTGTTTGCAGAAACTTTACGCCGAAACCTGGGACACCATCAAAAGCAACGTCAATGTCATGCTGCAGATGACCTATGACAAGCTGCTGGAGCAGGAGCAAGTGATATACGGGTGGCAAGACGTCCAGCTTCGCGCCTGACCCATGGTTTGTCAAAATGCGAAAAATGTCACAACGAGATGGTCATCGACCTGGTGCAGCTTGCCAAAGCGCTGTGGCACCGGGCCTGGGCCATTGTTCTGGCCATGGTGATTTTCGGCGGGGCGGCTTTTAGCTACGCCCGGTTTCTCATCACCCCCTTGTACCAGGCCAGCGCCATGATGTATGTGAACAACAGCTCCATCAACGTGGGCAGCACCCAGGTGGACTTAAGCGACCTAAGCGCCGCCCAAAGCTTGGTGGAAACCTATATTGTCATCTTGAAGACCCGGGGCACCTTGGAACAGGTCATCGAGCAGGAGAACCTCTCTTACGATTACGAGACCCTCTCCGACATGATTGAAGCGGGGGCTGTAAACTCCACCGAGGTGTTCGAAATCCAGGTCACCAGCGCCGACCCGGAAGAGGCGGAGCGCATCGCCAACTGCATCGCCGAGCTGCTGCCGGGGCGCATCTCGGAAATCGTGGAGGGCAGCTCGGTGAAGATTGTGGACTACGCCATTGTGCCCAGCCACAAATCTTCCCCCAGCATCTCCCGATACACGCTGCTTGGGCTGCTGCTGGGCGCGGTGGTCAGCTGCGGTATCATCGTGTTGATGGAGCTCTTTGACGAGCAAATCCGGGACGAGGACTACGTCCGGGAAACCTTCGATTTGCCCCTGCTGGCAGCTGTCCCGGACCTCACTGGGAAGGGCGCCGGCGATTCCTATTACAAAACCACCTCCGGAAAGGAGGCGCAGTCTTAAATGTTTGGAAAGAACAAGAAAGGGAATGTTTCCGATTCGGAATACGGCGCTATGCTGGGCGGCCACCTGAACTTCGCCGCCTCCGAAGCCTACAAGCTGCTGCGCACCAATTTGATGTATGCCCTCACCGGGGAGGAAAAGGACGAGTGCCGCGTGGTGGGCGTCACCAGTTCCGTCCGTGGCGAGGGGAAATCCACCACCACCTTAAATTTAGCGTACTCCATCGCCGAGGCGGGCCAGTTCGTCTTGGTGCTTGAATGCGATATGCGTCTGCCCACCTTGGCAAAGCGCCTGGGGATAGATGGCTCCAAGGGTATCTCCAACCTGCTGGCAGGGCTGTGCAACGGCTCGGAAGTGATAAAGCGCACCGACCTCCACCAGAACCTGTATGTGCTCCCGGCGGGGGAGATCCCCCCCAACCCTTCGGAGCTGCTGGGTTCCGAGCGGATGAAGGTCAGCTTGGACGTGCTGCGCAAAGACTTTGACTACATCCTGCTGGATTTGCCCCCGGTCAATGCCGTGTCCGACCCCCTGATAGCCTCCAAGCTGACAGACGGCATGATCCTGGTGGTGCGGCAGAACTACAGCAACAAGCGTTCCTTGGCGGAAGCGGTGCGGCAGCTGCGGTTTGTGGACGCCAAAATCCTGGGCTTTGTCATGACCAGCTCCGATTCCGGCGCCAAGGGCAGCAAGAAGTACTATAAGAAGTACTACAAACAATACGGGTATGGCTACGGCTATGGCCAACAGAAAGAGAAATCCAGTTCATGATTGATATACATACCCACGTGCTCCCCGGCCTGGACGATGGCAGCGGCTCGCTGGAGGAAAGCCTGTGGCTGGGCCACGCCCTGGCCCGGCAGGGAGTCAAGCTCTTTGCGGCCACGCCTCACTTCTACGCCACCCAGGAGAGCCCCCAGGACTTCCTCCGGCGGCGGGAGCGTGCAGAGCACCAGCTGTTTCTTCACTGGCCCCAAGAGTTCCCTCCCTTCCTCATGGGGGCGGAGGTGCGCTTCTTCGACGGCATGAGCCGCACTCAAGAGCTGCCCTTGCTCGTTCTGGAAGGCACCAACCTGCTCCTGCTGGAGATGCCCTTTTCCCCTTGGAGTTCGCGCATGGTGGAGGAGGTGCTGGAAATCCAAGAGCGCCGGGGCCTGCAGGTGCTCCTGGCCCACGTGGAGCGGTACCTGCCCTACCAGGAGCCCAAGGTGTGGGAAAGGCTCCGCCAGGGGAAGGTTTGGATGCAGTGCAACGCCAGCTTTTTCCTCCACTGGAGGACGAAACCCAAGGCGCTGCGGATGCTTCGGAAAGGAGAAATCCACATGCTTGGTTCCGATTGCCACAATAAGACCACAAGGCCGCCCCGTCTGGGTGAAGCGGCAGAAGTGATAGAAAAATCCCTGGGGCAGGGGACATGGCGGGCATTTAACCGCCGTGCCCTGGCCCTGCTGAAATCCGTGAGCCGCCCATGAAGAAACGCGGTTTGGCCATTCTCATCGCCGTGCTGGGGGTGCTGTGCGTGGTGTGCGGCGCGCTGCTGCTGCAGGGGAATTCTACCCCGGTGACCGCGGAGCCCACGCCCAGTTCCACCGTGGAAGCCACGCCCAGCCCCGCGCCGGCGGAAACGCCGGAACCTGTCCGCTCCCAGCCGGAAACGGAGGAGCCCTACGTCAGCCCTATCGATTTTGCCTCCCTCCAAGCGCAGAACCCGGACATTTACGGCTGGCTGCGTATCCCGGGCACGGAGTTTGACTTCCCTCTGGTGCAGCGCCAAGGGGACGACAGCTTCTACTTGACCCACGACAGCGACGGCAACGAAAGCTCCGCCGGAGCCATCTTCACGGAATCTGCCTACAACTCCACCACCATGGAAGACCCGGTCACCGTGGCCTACGGCCACCAGATGCATGCGGGCACCATGTTCGGCAAGCTCCAGGAGACCTACTCCCAGGAGAACGCCTTGGAGGACTACGGCGAGGTGATTGTCTACCTGCCGGAGAAGGAACTTCACTACCAGGTGTTTGCCGCCGTGCCCTACGACAACCGGCACATCCTCTACAACTACGACTGCACCGACAGCCGCCGGTTCAACGCCTTTTTAAACAGCATCTACGAAGTCCGGGAGATCGGCGCCCAGTTTGCCAGCGACGTCACTGTCTCCACCGGCGACAAAGTGCTGGTGTTGTCCACCTGTTTGGCGGGCAACTCCCAACGAAGGTATCTGGTCCTGGCCGTGTGCCAGGCTGAGATAGAGTAAATTGGAAAAAATCTGAAAGGATGATTCCCCATGAAAAAGTTCGCAATGTTCCTCTCTGTGCTCCTCATCGCGGTGACTTTGGCGGCGCCTGTTTCCGCGGCTGTCAACTTCAACCCCAGTGTGGAGCAGAAGCCCGCCCCCACTGTGGACACGGTGACAGACGCCAATGGCAACGAAGTTTCCGCCATCATCCGGGACCAGGACGGCAATGAAGTCCACGGCGTAGCCTCCGGGGACATCACCGTGACTCCCGTCTCTGCCTTGGAGCAGGCGGCAGCCGACATCAGTGAGATGCTGACCAACGCCTATGAGCAGATTCAGCAGGCGAACACCATCGCCGACCTGGTGCCCACCATTGGCGATTTCCTCCAGACCATTGGCAGCGCCGCCCAGGTGGCTGACCTGGTGGTGCGGGATGTGTTCGACGTGTCCCTGACCGGCACCGCCGCTGAGTACCTGGCCCAGGAGGGCAACAACATCACTCTGCGCTTTGATGTGGGTGTTGCCCCCAGCGCCACCTTGATTGTCCTCCACAACTACGAGGGCTCCAACTGGGAGATCATCCCCGATGACCGTGTGGTGCAGAACGCCGACGGCACCGTGGACGTGACCTTCGACAGCCTGTCTCCCATCGCCTTTGTGGTGGACAGCACCGAGACCGACACCAGCGCTTCCACCGACGCCAACGCCCCCACCTCTCCCCAGACCGGGGACAGCAGCCTGCCTCCTGTGGCCGGCGCTGGGCTGATTGCCCTGGGTTGTGTGGCCCTGGCCTCCGCCGCTGTGGTGTGGAAGAAGCGCGCCCAGAACTAAATGAAATTCCGAGTGGACGTCCGCGTCCTGAAAGGGACCGCGGCAATCCTCGCCGTGGTCCTTGTTCTTTTGGCGGGCATGCTGTTGCTGCAGCGCTGGGAGAACACCCAGGACGCGCCTGTCTCCTCCCCGGGGCCGTCTTCGGCTGTAGAGGCCGATGCCCCTGTGGACGGCAGGGAAATCACCTATTATAACGGCACTGCCTACGCCAGACGAGAGGACCTGGAAACGGTGCTCCTTCTGGGTGTGGACAAATTCGAGGGGGAAACCCCAGAAGGGTATATAAACAACCAGCAGGCGGACTTTTTGCTCCTGCTAGTGATGGATAAGCAACATGAGACCTGCACCCCCATTCAGCTGAACCGGGACACCATGACGGAAATCCAAATCCTTGGCGTCACCGGGGAACCGGCGGGAACCTTCACCGGCCAGCTAGCCTTGGCCCACACCTATGGCAGCGGGGAGGAGGACAGCTGTGAGAACACGGTGCTGGCCGTGGAGAATTTGCTCTACGGCGTGGGAATCGACCACTACGTCTCTCTCACCATGGACGGGGTGGCACTGCTCAACGACCTGGTGGGCGGCGTCACTGTGGAGGTGCTGGACGATTTCTCCGGCATCGACGACAGCCTGGTGCAGGGGGAGACCGTGACGCTCCAGGAGCAGCAGGCCTTGACCTATGTCCGTTCCCGCGGCGGCATGGAGGACAGTTCCAATCTCCACCGCATGGAGCGCCAGCGGCAATACCTGGCTGCCTTGCAGCAGCAGCTCAAGGCGGCGGTCCAGCAGGAGGATGGCTTCACCTTGGACGCCCTGCTCCAGCTCAACGAGTACATGGTGTCCGATTGCACCGTAGACCAGCTCTCCGACCTGGGGGACAATCTGGCCAACTATCAAGTAAGCGACATCCTCACCACCCAGGGCGATGCCCAGGTGGGGGAGGAGTTCATGGAGTTTACCGTGGATGAGGCCGCTCTCCAACAGCTGGTCATGGATGTTTTCTACGAGCCCGTGGAAGAATCTTAAGGCAAAGGAGAGAACTGCATGAAAACCCGATGGCTTGTTCTCTCTTTGGCTTTGGTGGCCGTGGCAGCATTGGCGGCGGTGGTGTTTTCTAGTCAGGGAAGCGAGGCTTCCAATGGGCTGAGCAAGGGCATCCTGTACCAGCTCATGGAGTTTTTTGGAATCGAGATTACGGCAGAATCGGTAAAGACGGGCAACTTTCTCATTCGAAAGGCCGCCCATTTTACGGTCTACTTTGTTTTGGGCCTGGGATTGACGGGCGCCTTTCACTTTCAAAAGAAAGTCCCCGCCTGGATCCCGTCGCTGCTTTTGGGGGCAGGCTTTGCCGCCACCGATGAGTTTCACCAGTCCTTTACAGGCCGTACAGCCATGGTAGAGGACGCGGTGCTAGATTCCTGCGGTGTGGCGGCGGGATGTTTGGTGGCAAGCCTATTACGGTCATGCTTGAAAGAGAAGCGTGGTTGAGAAATTTTTTTACCGTTTGACTGTCGAATGATGGCAGGTTTTGCGGAAAAGCGGGTTATGAGAAGGGTGGAAACGATGAACGAAGCGAGAAAAATCCGGGCCCGGGAGATCGGCGCCCCCTTGCGGCGCCCCCGGGGGAACATGGAGGCTGGGCACCGAAAACTGAAGCTTATGTGCTATGACCTTTGCGTGCTGGGATTTGTTACCGTCATGGTGCTGCGGGTGTTCCCCCGGGGCAGTGTGACTTTGTCCTGGGCGGAGGCTGGCATGCAGTTTGCATTGGCGGCCGTGTGCCTTATGGCCTCGCGGTACGTGTTCAATGTCTACTCCCAGGTGTGGCGCTACAGCCGGACCAACAGCTACCTGCGCCTTTTGGTAGCGGATGTGGTGGGAGGCCTGGCCTATGTGTTTGTAGGGTACCTGGTGCCTGTGGAGCATCCCACGTTCTTCCGCATGGGAGGCATGGTTTCCATGGCCTGTATGGGCTCTATGGTGCTGCGGTTTCTGTATACCTGGCTCTTTGAGACCTGCGTCACCAGCGCCAAAGTCCGCTCTTTTTTCTCTCACAGAAACCTGCTCACCCGCGCGGTGAATACCTTGGTCTACCGGCTGACCGGCATCTCCCTGACCAACGAGGCCTTGACAACGGTGATGCCCACCAAGAACAAAATCCGCATCGCCATCATCGGTGCTGGCCGCATGGGTGCCATGTTGGCCGAGGAGCTGCAGAACAACCCCAACGCGGTGTACACCCCGGTGTGCTTCATCGATGTGGATAAGGAAAAAATCGGCCGCCAAGTCTGCGGCATCGACGTCCTCCCTGCCGGGGAGGGCAATAAGGAACGGCTGGACCGCCTGGCAGTGCAGGAAGTGGTCTTTGCCGTGAAGAAATCCCCGGAGGAACGGGCAGCCCTCTATGACCGGTATAAGTCCATGGGCTTTAAGGTGAAGGTATACACCTTTCCCGTAGAGAACACGGAGGAGAGCGGGCGGCGGCAAATCCGAGAGTTCGATGTGGAAGAGCTGCTGTTCCGGCAGGAAGTGGACTTCTTGGGGGAGGAAGCTCGCAGTTACTACCGGGATAAGGTGGTGCTGGTGTCCGGCGGCGGTGGTTCCATCGGCTCAGAGCTGAGTCGGCAGATCGCCCGGATGCATCCGAAACAGCTGATTCTTTTGGATATTTACGAGAACAATGTGTATGACATCCAGCAGGAGATGCGGCTGGCCTATGGCAAGGACTTGAATTTGGCGGTGGAGATTGCCAGTGTCCGTGACGCAGAGCAGCTGGATAAGGTGTTCCGTACATACAGGCCCCAGGTGGTGCTCCACGCGGCGGCCCACAAGCATGTGCCTCTGATGGAGCACAACTGTTCCGAGGCGGTGAAGAACAACGTCTTCGGCACCTGGAACATCGTCCGTGTTTCGGAGAAGTATGGCGTGGAGAAGTTCATCATGATCTCCACAGATAAGGCGGTGAACCCCACCAATGTAATGGGAGCCACCAAGCGCCTTTGCGAGATGATCGTCCTGAGCCGGGCAGCGGCGCAAAGCAGGACCTCCTTCAGCTGTACCCGGTTCGGTAACGTGCTGGGCAGCAACGGCAGCGTGATCCCCCTGTTCAAGCGGCAGATTGCCAACGGCGGCCCTGTCACCGTGACGGATAAGCGTATCATCCGCTACTTTATGACCATCCCTGAGGCCAGCCAGCTGGTGCTCACCTCCGGTGCTATGGCTCAGAGTGGAGAGCTGTTTGTCCTGGATATGGGCCGGCCGGTGAAAATCCTGGATTTGGCGGAGAACATGATCCGCCTCAGCGGCTTGGAGCCCTACAAGGACATTGAAATTGTGGAGACGGGCCTGCGGCCTGGGGAGAAGCTCTATGAGGAGCTGCTCATGAAGACCGAGACCCTGACCAAAACGGACAACAACAGAATCTTTGTGGAGCGGGACGAGCCTCTCTCCACGACTCTCATCCAAGAGAAGCTGGATGTGTTGGAAACCGCCTTGAAAACTGAAGATGACGACGCGATTCGTGTGGCCATGAAGCAGGTGGTGCCCACCTACCATTCTCCGGAAGAGGTCAACGGCAAAGCGATTGCTGAGGCTAAGTTTATAGAGGATACCGCTACCGGGGCCGCTGTGCCGGTGGCGGGGTGATGTGAGGTCTACTGTGGGAAAAGAGGGAAATGACATGAGTGTTGCAGAAGATAAGCGTTTCGAGGGGATCAAACCTTTCGAGAAAAAGGTATGGCTTTCCACACCCACCATGCATGGGGAAGAGCTCTAGTTTGTCCAGGCTGCCATTGACGCCAACTGGGTTTCTACAGTGGGAGAAAACATCAATATCTCTGAAAAAGAAATTGCCGAAAAGATTGGCCGGAAATATGCAGTAGGACTTGCTTCTGGTACTTCTGCTCTCCACTTGGCTGTAAAACTGTGCGGAGAGAAACTCTATGGCCAGCCTAAGGTAGGTCATGGGACATTGGAGGGACACAAGGTGATAGCTGTATAATAGGGACAACCAAGAAAAAGCCTTGAATTTACAAGGATTTTCGGCTCTAAGTCAGTCCCCGTTATTTGAAATTTTCTACGGAAACTGGAGTAGGTCAGAGAATCCAAGAGGTGAAGATGGCTTCTTGGATACTCATGAATTGACCCACAATCCAGAGTAGAAATTTTATAAGGAGGAACTGACTTAGCTCACACGCCATGTCTGGCGGTGGGCTATTTGTCGTTCATAAGAGAATCAAGGTCTGTTTTTGAACAGATTGTTTCTATATAGATGTAAATAAGATAGATGTGCGCAGAGATTTTGGCGCAGTGAAGAGGGGAACGAGAGATGTTTAATCCTGATAAAAATTATGAGAAATTTGAAAATAAGGTCTGGCTGTCCTCACCTACCATGTATCCGGATTCCATGCGTTATGTGATGGAAGCCTATGAAACCAACTGGATGTCTACTGTGGGAGCGAACATCAACGAGGTGGAGAAGCAGATCTGTGAGAAGGTTGGCTGCAAGTATGCCGTTGCGCTCTCTGCTGGTACTGCCGCCCTGCATCTGGCTATGAAGCTGGCAGGTGAAAAGGTGTATGGAAAACCGGCTCCCGGAACGGGTGCGCTCGCAAACCGCTTTGTTGCGGCGAGCGATATGACTTTCGATGCCACGGTGAACCCCATTGTCTATGAGGGTGGCATTCCCGTGTTTATCGACACCGAGTACGACACTTGGAATATGGACCCGGTTGCGTTGGAAAAAGCCTTTGAGATATATCCTGAAATCAAAGTGGTCGTGGTGGCGCATCTTTACGGCACACCCGGCAAGATTGACGAAATCCGGGAAATCTGCAACCGGCACGGTGCAGTGATTATCGAGGATGCTGCAGAATCCCTGGGTGCATCCTATAAGGGCGTTCAGACTGGTGTGTTCGGTACATACAATGCCATTTCCTTTAATGGAAACAAAATCATTACCGGCTCGTCAGGTGGTATGTTGTTGACTGACAGCAAGGAAGCGGCAGACAAGGTTCGAAAGTGGTCAACACAGTCCAGAGAACGTGCGGCATGGTATCAGCATGAGGAGCTTGGTTACAACTACCGCATGAGCAATGTAATTGCAGGTGTTGTCCGTAACCAGATACCCCATTTGGAGGAGCATATTGCCCAGAAGAAGGCAATCTATATGCGTTATAAGGAAGGCTTGAAGGGACTTCCCGTACAGATGAATCCCTATGATGAAAAGAACAGTGAGCCGAACTTCTGGCTGAGCTGTATGATCATTGACAAAGACGCTATGTGCAAGCAGGTCAGAGGTGAACAGGAAGCTCTCTATGTTGGAGAACATGGCAAGAGCTGTCCTACCGAGATTCTGGAAGCTATCGCCAGCATCAATGCAGAAGGTCGTCCGATCTGGAAGCCTATGCACATGCAACCAATCTACCGGATGAATCCGTTTGTAGTTCGTGACGGTAACGGCAGAGCCAGAACCAACGCTTACATTGATGGCGGTTGCTTGGATGTTGGTATGGATATCTTTGAAAGAGGCTTGTGTCTGCCGAGTGACAACAAGATGACGGTGCAGCAGCAGGAGCAGATTATTAAAGTAATCCGAGCTTGTTTTGAGTAAAGAGGAGAAATATGCAAACGAAACATAAACCATACGGTCCATATGAAAAATATTTAAAACGTCCTTTGGACTTCTGCTGTGGTATTGCAGCGGTTGTTGTGTTTTGCTGGCTTTATGCAATTGTAGCTATCCTTGTTAGAGTAAAATTGGGAAGTCCAGTATTATTTACACAAGATCGTCCGGGAAAAGATGAGAAGACTTTTAAACTCTATAAGTTTCGCACTATGACCGATAAGCGAGATGAAAATGGTGAACTACTTCCCGACGAAGTAAGACTAACTAAGTTTGGGAAGATATTAAGAGCAACATCCCTCGATGAACTACCCGAGGCTTTCAATATAATAAAGGGAGAAAGAGGTATAATAGAGACAACCAAGAATAATGCTGATTTTTCAAGGGTTGTCACGGTTAATTCAATTTCGCTATGAGGTTTTGTGCGAGATTGGAAAGGGCGGCAAACAGCCTTTGAATAGTCAAAATGGCTTCTTGATTGCTTATTTTGACCCAATCTGATAAGCGCACAAAATTTGATAAGGAGGTTGAATTAGCCGAGGATGAGAGTATCATCACTCGGCTATTCGTCGTGCTATAAAGGAAAATGTGTTACAAGATATGACTACATAAAAACCGGATTATCGGATAGATACAATGCAATAGAGGTTTATGTAGTCTGTGGTACGAGGGTATCCAGACTTTTATTATAATTGGGATGTTTCATATCGAAACAAAATGTCAGAAGAAGGAGGCAGGTCATGACAATTAAATTTATGTTCAATTCTCCCGATGATACAAGCCTTCTGTATGCTTGCACTGATGAAGTTGTGGAGTCGCCTTTCGGTGGCGAAAATGCGATCACAGTGGAGATAAGGCGTTCAAAGGAATACAGCGAGGCGATTCTCGCTGATGTGAAATCCTGCTTGTCCGGATTTACAGAATATAAGTATCTTGGTTGCCGAGAACGTATTGCCCGTGAAGCGTATCAACTTACAATAAGTGGCATGACACACGATGTTTTCTTCGTGTTTGACAAACGTGAGGATGGCAACATCCAACTGCACATCGAAATTGAATCTCCTATTATAGACAATCCCGATTTTGAGACAAGCTACAACAAGACTTTGGAAGCGTTGAAACTTGCTTTGAAAGATCGGGTCAGCAAAGACTGGCAAGGTTGTACTTGGCTGATTGATGATCAATCCGAAATGCTTGGAGCTGATCTCTATCATCGTTTTTTCAAAATAGAAAATCAGTTCCGTGCGTATGCAAACAAAGTGCTTATCCAGCATTTGGGACAGAACTGGCTTGACCGTCCCGGTCTGGAACAGTACAAGGATTCTGTATGCAGCATGGAAAACTCATTCAAGCAGATTGTTCCACAGTTTGCCAATATCAATACTTCTCTCTTGTCAATGACCTTGGAAACACTTTCAAAGGTTATTTTGAAAGCGGTAATCTATAAAGAAAATACTACTTTGACTTCCGCTGAACTCACAAGATTATATCAGTATTTAGAGAAGCGCAACGAACAAGCGGCAAAAGAATTTGTAGAGAAAAAACGTGAGACTAAAATCAATTTGTGGAATGATGTGTTTTCACAGTATTTCACTGATCCGGAGCAATTCAAGAAGCAACTCAATCAGTTTATCAAGGCTCGTAATCACATAGCGCATAACAAGCTACTGACATTCTTTGCTTTCAAGAAGATGCACGATGAATTGTCAGTTTTTGAAACTACTCTAACACAAGCACTTGAGCAGTTTGAGCGAATGAACGCTTCAGAAGAACTACTTGATACTTGGCAGTATGAGCAAGAGCAGGACGGATACGATGAACAGTATTGGCGTGATCGTATCTTCGGAGAGACGGGGGTTGAAATCCGTGATGAAGATGAGATTTACGAACTGCTTTGTCAGACTGTAGCCGAGTTGTATGATACCGTTTCGGATCGGTATCATTATGATCCTTGCTTTGAGGTTTCCGATATGGAAACGCCCGTGAAAGATGGAACAACTAAAGTATTCACGGTAACAAGTAATGCATCTGATGAAAGGCTAACCATTTTTGTTTCGATTGTGGTTGATGATGATATGGACACATCAAGTTATTTGACCATTGAAGCGAAGCACGGTGAGGATGTAATTGCAAAGGTTGAATGCACTTACCACAACGGCGAAGGACATGAGGGCGAAGAAGGTCTTTGTGTGGCTAACAGCGATTCGGAATATGACGATACTGAGGTTCACGATTTTCTTGAAGATTTGATTGCGTATATTGAAGAAGATTTGAACCCTTACGTGAAACAAGTGTCAGCTATGGAGTACGAATGCGGCAGACATGGCGGCACTTCTCCCGTTGCAGATTTTGCCTGCCAAGAATGTGGCAAGGATGGTGTGTCTATCACCGAAGATCTATTACCAATCGGAAAATGCTGTTATTGCGGTTATGAGAATGAGCATTATGTATGCGAACTCTGCGGAACTGTGTATGACGATATGGGCGGTGATGAACACCTCTGTAATGGGTGTATGCCGAGAGATGATTAAAGATTGATTTTGAAAGGATGGAAATAAAATGAACAAGAACTTGTTGATTTTATGTGATAGTACTTACGGAACTGTGGCAAAGGAGATTGCTTTGTCAATGGGATGCTTTGAAAAAGTCGATGTGCTGAATCAGCACTTTGGCGTACCGGAAGCTGAGGGGGAGTACCACGAAATCAGTGTTGGCAAATTAGAAGATTACGAAAAATTTGCAGGCACATATAGTTATGCCGTAGCTGCTTTTGAGGATTCGCATACGAGATTAGCATGGTCTGACAAATTGATCGAAGCCGGATTTGCGATTGTGTCTCTGATTTCCCCCAAAGCGTATGTATCTCCCTCTGCACAGATCAATCAAGGCTGTATCATTGAAGCTCTTGCAGGAGTTAATTCCAATGTTTCAGTCGGTGCTTGTTCCATCATTAAAATGGGGGCATTGATCAATCATAACAGTATTGTTTCGGAAGGATGCTGCTGTGAGAATTATAGCATCATAAAGACAGGTGCTTATGTTGAACCGCATCGTGTTGTGGAAATGCGGCGCACCATTGAAAGCTATGAGGAAGCGCAGAAAATCCGACAGGAATATAACTGACGGAAAATGGAAGATTGACAATCTAATATAATTTCTTCTTTTTGCGGGGGGGTAAAACCTACTTCTCTCAATGAAAGTAGAGAGTGTTTTACAGGAGAGAAGATAATGGAAAATAAGATAAAGACAACCTCTGATAATCCCGATATGCCGTATAAAAGAACTAAGGTGTTTGAACATTGGCACTTTGTGGCGTTGTTTTTGATTATATACGATTTGGTGGTAGGAGCCGGTTCGTATTTCATAGCTCTTTGGTTACGCTTTGATTGCCGCTTTACTGAAATACCTTATGAGTATTTAATTGCATGGTTAAGATTTATGCCGATATATGTGGTTGTAAGTGTAGCTTTATTTTGGGTGATGCACTTATATCAGAGCATTTGGAAATTTGCAAGCTTTGTTGAATTACGGCGGATTGCTTTAAGCTGTGCTGTTTTAGGTGTTTTTCATGCTTTGTTTATTACGTTGCTATTTCAACGAATGCCTATCTCTTATTATTTGATTGGTATTTCAATTCAATTTATGCTTGTGCTATTTGTTCGTTTTGCGTACCGCTTTATCCTATTGGAACACAGCAAGCAAACAAGATTACACCAGAAAACAATGGCAAGTCGTGTAATGCTTATCGGAGCAGGTTCGGCTGGTCAACTGATATTGCGTGATTTGCATAATGCAAAAGAAGTAAACGAATGTGTCTGCTGTATCATAGATGACAACAAAAACAAATGGGGACGATTCATTGATGGTGTTCCAGTTGTTGGTGGCAGAGACGATATTCTTCTCAATGTTGAGAAATTCAGAATAGAAAAAATCTTTCTGGCAATTCCGAGTGCAACTGCAGAACAGCGGCGTGACATATTGGATATTTGTAAGGAAACAAAGTGCGAGTTAAAGAATCTGCCTGGTGTATATGAGTTTGTAACAGGTAATGTTACAGCAAAATCCATGAAAGATGTTGCGGTGGAAGATTTGCTCGGACGTGATCCTATCAAAGTAAACATGGATGAGATTTATGAGTTCATCGCTGAAAAGGTCATTATGGTTACGGGTGGTGGCGGTTCCATCGGTAGTGAACTTTGCAGACAGATTGCACAGCACAATCCAAAGCAACTGATAGTGTTTGATATTTATGAAAATAATGCCCATGCGATTGGCTTAGAATTAAAGGACAAGTTTCCGGAATTGAATTTAGAGGTTTTGATCGGTTCTGTCCGAGACAGCAGACGTATCAATCAAGTGTTTGCAAAGTATAAGCCGGATGTAGTATAACATGCTGCAGCGCATAAGCACGTTCCCTTGATGGAGGACAGTCCGTGTGAATCTATAAAGAATAATGCTATCGGTACATACAAAACTGCTTATGCGGCTATGATGAATGGTTGTAAGCGGTTTGTACTGATTTCAACGGACAAGGCTGTAAACCCGACAAATATTATGGGTGCATCTAAACGGCTTTGTGAAATGATTATTCAGTCCTTTGATAGAAAGATCAGAGATGGAAAGACAAAAGATTTGTCGCCGCTCCATGTTCATACAGAAGATGTGGATGGCAGTATGCTCGATATGACTTCCTCTTTGGATGTGCCAAGAACTGAATTTGTTGCGGTTCGTTTCGGTAATGTGTTGGGCAGTAACGGGTCTGTTATTCCGAGATTTAAGGAGCAGATCGCTAAAGGTGGTCCGGTTACTGTAACACATCCGGACATTATCAGATATTTTATGACAATACCGGAAGCAGCTTCGCTCGTCTTTCAAGCGGGAACATATGCTGACGGTGGTGAGATATTTGTTTTGGATATGGGTTCTCCTGTCAAAATTGATACTCTTGCAAGAAATCTGATCCGTCTTTCCGGATTACAGCCAGATGTTGATATTAAGATTTCCTACACGGGACTTCGTGCAGGTGAAAAACTATATGAGGAAAAACTCATGTCCGAAGAAGGAATGAGAACCACACCGAATCATTTGATTCATATAGGTAGCCCTATTCCTTTTGATACAGATGAGTTCTTACATCAGTTACAAATGCTGATGACTGCAGCTTATGATTGGTCAAGAGGATACAATTCGTAATCTTGTTGCCGAGGTTGTTAAAACCTATCATCCTGCGGGCAAACACGGTTCGGAGGATAAGGGTGAAGCATATACACAACAGATGGAAATTGTAATGCAAAAGAGCAACGAAAAGGTTATTGTGTTGAAATAACCAAAGACAAGAAAGAATTGAGGAATTTTCACATGAAAATAGAAGCATTCAAAAACAAAGTATGGCTTGCCACACCGACAATGCACGGTGATGAGATGAAATATGTTCAGCAGGCTTATGATACAAACTGGATGAGTACGGTTGGCGAGAATATCAATGAAGTTGAACGGATTGCTGCTGAAAAAGCAACGATGAAATATGCAGTTGGTCTATCATGCTGTACTGCTGCGCTTCATTTAGCAGTAAAGCACGCAGGTGAAACACTTTACGGCAAGCCTGCGATCAGTCATGGAGCTTTAGAGGGTAAGCGAGTCTTCTGCTCTGATATGACCTTTGATGCTACGTTGAACCCTGTTGTTTATGAGGGCGGTATTCCCGTGTTCATCGACACAGAAGCGGAATCATGGAATATGGACCCTGTGGCACTTGAAAAAGCGTTTGAAATGTATCCCGATGTAAAATTGGTTGTTTCTGCGGAACTTTACGGTTTCCCCGGACGCATGGATTTAATTAAGGAAATCTGCGAGAAGCATGGTGCGCTTCTGATTGAGGATGCAGCCGAAGCGATGGGAGCAACCATTCATGGCAGACAGTGCGGTTCTTTCGGTGATTATTCGGCTATTAGCTACAATGGCAATAAGATCATTACTGGTTCTGCAGGTGGTTGTTTGCTGACCAATGATATTGAGGTTGCAAACAAAGCTCGCAAGTGGTCAACACAAGCAAGAGAAAACGCCCCCTGGTATCAGCATGAAGAAGTCGGCTATAACTACCGCATGAGCAATGTGATCGCTGGTGTTGTGCGTGGTCAATATCCTTATTTGGAGGAACACATCGCACAGAAAAAGGAAATCTATGAGCGTTATCGTGACGGCTTCAAGGACTTACCAGTGCAGATGAATCCGATCATGGATGGTACAGAACCGAACTATTGGCTGTCTGCTATGATCATCGACAAGGATTATATGTGCAAGCAGGTCAGAGACGATTCAAAGGCATTGTACATAAAGGAGCCGGGTAAAACTTGCCCGACAGAAATTCTTGAAACCCTTGCAAGCTACAACGCAGAAGGCAGACCGATCTGGAAGCCGATGCACATGCAGCCGATGTACCGTATGCACGAATTTGTGACCCGTGAAGGAAGTGGACGTTGCAGAACCAACGCTTATATCGCAGGCGGCTGTGTAGATGTTGGTGCGGATATTTTTGAACGTGGTCTGTGCCTGCCAAGCGATAACAAAATGACGATTGATGACCAGAACAAGGTAATAGAAATCATTAGACACTGTTTTGAATAAGGACAAAGGTAATTATGAAGCACAAAAAAGGATTCTACGAAAAATACATAAAGTGTCCACAAGATTTTATATTAGCGTTATTAGCTTTAATTGTTTTGAGTCCGGTTTTGCTTATAATCGCTATTCTGGTAAAGGTTAAACTTGGTTCGCCTATCTTGTTCAAACAAGAGCGTCCTGGACTGAATGGGAAGATATTCAAACTTTACAAATTTCGCACGATGAGTGACGAGAAAGACGAGAACGGTAATTTCTTACCAGACGAAGTGAGATTGGGAAGGTTTGGAAAACTATTGAGAAGCACATCGCTTGACGAGCTACCCTCGCTTGTAAATGTGATCCGTTTTGAACTTTCACTTGTGGGTCCACGTCCCCTCTTGGTTAAGTATTTATCCAGATATAATGGGCATCAAGCCAGACGGCACGAAGTAAGACCAGGATTTACAGGTTATGCCCAGGTGAACGGAAGAAATGCAATCAGTTGGGAAGATAAATTTGACTATGATGTTCACTACGTAGATAATATCACTTTTATCGGGGACTGGAAAATCATTTTTAAGACCGTTGGTATAGTCTTAAAGCGAGATGGAATCAGTTCGGGGACTTCAGTGACAATGGAAGAATTTATGGGAACTGAAAAAGAATCGGAAATGGAAGCGGTGAGCCATGAATAATTTGGTGATAGTTGGTGCAAGCGGTCAGGGAAAGGTAATTGCGGATATCGCAGAAAAAGTCGGATATACAGACATAGTTTTTTTGGATGATAATCCGCAAGTCGAATCATGCGGGATTTATAAAGTTGTTGGAGGATGCAAATCAGCATTATCTTATAAAAATGCGGATTTTATTGTAGCAATCGGAAACACGAAAGTCCGCCGTAAGATTCAATCAGAACTTATCGAGATGGGATTACATATTGTTTCGTTGATTCATCCTGCATCCGTGATTGCTCCTAATGTAGTAATTGGGATTGGTACAGTAGTTATGGCAGGAGCAGTTGTAAATCCATATACAGAAATTGGACAGGGGTGCATTATAAATACTTGTGCATCGGTTGATCATGATTGTCGAATCGGCGATTATGTTCATGTTTCGGTTGGCGCTCATGTGGCTGGAACAGTAATAATTGGGGACAATTCATGGGTTGGTGCAGGTGCAACGATTAGTAATAATATTGAAATTGTGGAGGATTGTATGATAGGAGCAGGGGCAGTTGTTGTGAAAAACATTGAGGAAAGTGCAACATATATAGGAATACCCGCCCGAAAATCGGGGGGGTAACTCTTAGTTGCTTTATTTCGCATATCTCTATTTGGGGGTGTGCGGCATGAAAATATTATTTACAAGTGTAGGTCGTCGAGTCGAATTGTTACAGGCTTTTCGTCATGCGGCAGAAAAAAATGGTGTAGATCTGACGATTATCGGTGTAGATATTTCTCGTGATGCCCCTGCACTGTATTTTTGCGATATTTCTGAAATTGTATGCAGAATATCGGATAAGAATTATATTCCATCACTACTTGAGATTTGTGAAAGAGAGAATGTTGATTGTTTGATTCCAACAATAGATACAGATTTGCTTCTTCTGTCAGAACACAAACATTGTTTTGAACACATCGGTACGAAGGTACTTATCAGTAGAACGGAAAAAGTACAGATTTGCAGGGATAAAAACTATACTGCCGATTACTTTATTTCTCTTGGGTTGAAATCACCTAAACCATATAATTCGATTAAAAAATATGAGGAAGAATTAAATTTGAAAAAGCAATCGTTTCCTGCATTTATCAAACCAAAGGATGGAAGTTCAAGTATCAACGCATATAAAGTTGACAGCCTTGATGATTTGAAACTTTATGCAGAGAAAATCGGAGATTACATTATTCAGCCGCTTATTTCCGGCACGGAATATACGATTGACATTTTCTGCGATTATGACGGAAATCCCGTGTATATTACACCGAGAGAACGCATGGCGGTTAGAGCCGGAGAGGTTTTGAAAACACGTATCGTTCAAGATGAGGTTATGATAGCCGAAATGCAGGCGTTGATTTCGGATTATATGCCATGTGGTCAGATTACAGTACAACTTATTCAGGATGAAAAAACTGGAGAGAACTACTACATAGAAATAAATCCTCGCTTTGGCGGTGGTGCACCGTTGAGTATGAAAGCGGGTGCGGACAGCGCTGAAGCCGTCTTGAAAATGTTGAATGGGGATAGATTGTCATATCACAATAAAGCAGCACGAGATGGAGCAATCTATTGTAGGTTTGATCAAAGCATATGTGTAAATGAGGATGGGCAATGATTGTAATTCAGAATATTACAGATATTTGGCAACATCTCAATGGCTTAAAAGCATTTATTTTTGACCTGGATGATACTCTTTATAGTGAAAAAGAGTATGTAAAAAGCGGCTATGCTGCTGTAGCCAAAGTGCTTCCTAATGTCGAAGATGCAGAGACGAAGTTATGGAAGGCATTTGAAGAAAAGAAATTTGCAATAGACGATGTTCTGAGGTCGGAAAATATTTACAGCGAAGAATTGAAGCAAAAATGTCTCGAAGTGTATCGCTTTCATCAGCCGAGTATTCATCTTTATGACGAAGCGTTGGAAATACTTACGCAACTCCGCAAAAAAGGATTTCCAATCGGAATAATTACTGACGGCAGACCCGAAGGACAAAGAGCCAAAATTAAGGCTCTTGGATTGGATGCGCTTGTAGATTACATCATTATTACGGATGAACTTGGTGGTGTGGAGTATAGAAAACCCAACGAAAAAGCTTATGTAATAATGAAGGATCAACTACATGTTGAATATGACGAGATGTGTTATGTCGGGGATAATAAAAACAAAGATTTTATCGCCCCGGAAAAGTTAGGAATGAAGACATTTTTTATAAATAATATCAATGGCATATACGCCGCTGTTGATGTTTAGGAAGCGTAAAAGAGGTATGAGATGAAGATATTACAAGTCGTTAAAACAAACAGAGGAGCACAATGGGCTTTTAATCAAGCAATTCATGCGAAGAAACTTGGGGTGGAAGTAGTTACAGTTTTGCCAGATGCCAATGATGGATATGCCGCAAAATACAAAGAACATGGAATGGAAGTTGTTACCGGCGATTGGAGCTTGCCGATAACGAAACCCTGGAAGTTTTTTGCGAGGAAAAAACATATTAAGCAAGTTGTAAAAGAGCTTTCTCCTGATTTAATACATCTTCATTTTGTTACAAATGTCTTAATGTGCAGATTGGCGTTGAGAAAAGACAATACACCCCGATTATTCCAAGTACCGGGACCGTTGCATTTGGAAAGTGGACTAACAAGTTTCGCAGAGCGCTGTACTGCCACCAAAGCGGATTATTGGGCGGGAGCCTGTAAAAAAACCTGTTCCATTTATACAGATAAAGGGATTGATCCTAAGCGAGTTCATTTAGCTTATTATGGTGTCCCGCATAAAGAAGCATCTCAGGGGGTATCTAAGAATATCTTGCGTTCTGAATATGAAATAGCTGATGATGCGGTGATAGTAGCGATGGTGAGTTATTTTTATAAACCAAAAAAATACTTGGGTCAAAAGCGTGGGATAAAAGGGCACGAGGACTTCATCGATGCGATGAAAAAGGTTATGCAGAATATTCCTAATGTTGTTCCTGTTATTATAGGAAATGCTTGGGATGGTGCAGAAGCCTACGAGAATCAAGTCAAAGAGTATGCTAAAAGGACACTTGGGGATAAAGTTATATTCACTGGCTATCGTGGTGATGTATATGATATTTATCCGGAAGTAAATGTTGTAGTACATCCTTCACATAGTGAAAACTTAGGTGGTGCTGCAGAAAGTCTGATGCTTGCAGTTCCGACTATAAGTTCGGATGTAGGTGGTTTTCCCGATATTGTAATTCCTGGAGAAACAGGTTGCCTTGTGAAATCTAAAAATCCAGAGGATTTAGCAGATAAAATCATTTGGGCGATTGAGCATCAAGATGAGATGAAGGGCATGGCAAAAAAAGGACAAGTGTTGGTTAATGAACTTTTAGATCTTAATAATACTGCTGCTAAGATCCACGAGGTATATTCAAAAATATTAAATAGTTAAGGAGAAGAGTAACAATGAATATTTTGTTTTGCCACGATGGACCGGTAAATTGTGATACGAATGAAAGGTATTATTCTATAGGTTTCAATGATAAACTTTTAGATAGATATGCTACGGTTTTTGGAAATGTAGGTATAGTGACCAGAGTTGATAGGACAAATACGTTATCTACATATACCGAAACAGACAAGTTGACTGTCGATAAGTATAGAGTGATCGAATACCCTAATTATCTTACATTAAGAGGAATATTTGCAAACAAACGAAACAGCACAAAGCAACTTAAGAACGAAATTTCTAAATGTGATGCTTTGATTATAAGACTTCCAAGTTTCTTGGGAAGCAAGTGTGTGAAAATTGCTAAAAATTATCAAAAGCCATTTTTAATTGAATTAGTAGGTTGTCCTTGGGATTCGTTAAGAAATCATGGATTGTCAGGAAAGCTATTAGCACCATACATGTGTTTGATGACAAAGCATCAGGTAAAAAAAGCGTCAGATGTACTTTATGTTACTAATGAATTTTTGCAAAGACGTTATCCCACTCAAGGACACCAGATAGGTTGCTCTGATGTTGAATTGCAACATGATAATCAAAATACACTTTGCTGTAAATCAGAACACACAAGAAACGAAAAAAAACTAATTCTTGGAACTGTCGGCAAAATTGATCTAAAGTATAAAGGTCATGCCACAGTAATAAAAGCCATCAAGAAAATGAAGGATAACGGGTATGATGTTCAATATCAAATAGTCGGACCGGGTGATAAAAGCTACCTTGAAAATTGCGCGATAACAAACAATGTGATAGATAATGTTGTATTTACAGGGGCTATGAGTCATGACCAAATATTTGAATGGCTTAAAACGATTGATATTTATATTCAACCAAGTCTGACTGAAGGAATGCCAAGAGCTTTAATCGAAGCTATGAGTAAAGGATGTCCGTGTGTTGCTTCCAATGCAGGAGGAATGCCAGAGCTTTTAGACAAAAAATTCATTTTTCCAAAAGGAAACATCGATCAGCTTGTAAAGATATTGATAAATGCTTCTAATAATGGGTTATTTACACAAGGAGGAAGAAACAAAGAGTTCACCAAACAATTTTCTCCTGATGTGATAAATGAAAAACGGATGGCGTTTTACCATGAGTTTCAAAATAACGTAATGAGGCGACTACAGAATGAATGAGAACAAAACAATATTTAGAAATCCAGTATTAATTATAGCAGTAATTTCTGGCTGCATAATAACTACGGTACTATTGGCTTTTGATGGTGAGCCACTTTATAGCAGCGTAGCTCTTTTGCCGCTTTTTTATATGATTGTTTATATGTTCTCATTGATTATTACCCCAAGAACTGCTTATCATAATATGGGGTATGTCTTATATTTTGGTCAGTCGATCATTAAATGTGTTATTGCTCCTTTGTTTTTATACATGGGAAACTACACATCGCTATTCGGCGGTTTGAACAGTGATTATATATTCAAAGGCGTTTTGTTAGTAATCTATGAGCATCTTATTTGCACAATAGTCATAGGACTTTCAGCCAAAAGAACAAAAGTAATCCTTAATATGCCAATAAAGATGACAGCACCAAAATTCAATTCAGCCACACTTGTGTTACTTATGTCCGCATTTATGGTGATGATATGGATAGCAGTTCCCACAGTACAAAACAATTTCGTAACAGTATTTAATATGTTCTCATCGCAAGAAATGTTTTTTGGATATGATTATACATCGACAAATGCTGTAGGTACGATCAACCGTATTTTGACTACGTTGTTTTTGGTGTTATTCAAGTCATTCAGAATTATTCTGCCTTTCTATATGATCAAAGCATTAAAAGAAAAGTATGATAGTTTTGGCTCGTTTTTGATTTCGATTATAATTGTCATTTTACAGTTTTTATTTATCTCTGAGACTGTGGCAATGGCTTTAGTTGTTGCTTTTATATTGTTGTCTTATATGCTGAAAGCATATCCGCAATACAGACGTTTAGTTATTATTATCATGTCAATTTCATTTGCTTTTGCAGTCTTTGTTCTTTCGTTGAATTTTGACTATATGGCAAAATGGTATGGGGTAAATAATATAGCAGAATATATCTCACAAGTATTGCAGTCCTATGTTCCTGGAATTTGCAATACAGCAAGTATTTTTAGAGTTGAAGAAACAAGTAGAATTACGACTTTAATTGATACATTGGTATCTACCATACCATTCCAAAACACTTTATTTGGTTCTGTTTCTTGGAATAATGATTTGAACACGTTGTTTACGTCAACAAGCGGTTTGAATGCACAAATTGTTTCGACAATAGCTGGCGGATGGTATATATTTGGATTTGTATTCGCTCCTGTTTTCTCCGCAATTTTTGTTAGAGTATCAATGATAAATGAATATAAGTATGCGGAAACAGACAATGATTTAGAGAGGATATTGTATTTGTTTATGTGCATTCAAACAATGTTAGGAATTGGTGTGTATAATATTCAGACGACCATTACATTATGGATTCAAGTAGGATTGGTATTGTGGTTGTGTTCTAAACTCGCCGTAAAACGCAAAATTGCGGGGGGAGGGGGGGGTAAACCTCTTTGTTTATCCTCAGTTATCCGATATATTGACTCTGTAGAGCCAGTTTTTCAAATGCTGTTGGATAGATGGCAATTGAATTATAAAAGGGTTTATGGAGGAAGTTTAGCATGAGTAGATCAATGTCAAATTTCCTCTGGATATTCGGAAATATAGTATTATTAACAGTGGGTCTTGCTTTCAGCGGCATAGAAAAATTTTATTTTGTTCTTGCTGTTATCGGCGGTTTACAACTTCTGTTGGCACTTTATATTGATGTAAAGAGCGAGAAGAGCTTGTTTAATTCTCTTGTTATATATGAAGTGGTAATGTATCTATTTCTTTTTGGTCAGTGCCTAATGTGGATTATTACGGAGGACTATAGTGGAAGAAACATTATTGATATATACGATAAGGATTTGATAGAACGAGCCGAGATTCTCACTTTAATATCAATGTTCTGTTTCCATATAGCTTTGTTTTCTACAAAAAATAGAATGATAAAGAATGTTGACCCTGATCGCACGTTGCGCTTAAGAGCAGCTATGTATCTATGTGGAAAACTGTTGTTATGTGTAACGATAATTCCGGAAATAGTTTATAACATCCGTATATTTACTATTGCGCAAAGCATGGGCTATGGTGGTATTTATACTAATCAAGCAAGCGGAATGTTGCTTACCTTTCTTAATTTAAGAGAGTTCTTCTTCCCGGCTGTAATACTGACTTTATGTGGGGACAGCAAGAACAATAAGGTGTTGCGAAATACGCTTATTACCGTGATAGTATTGGATGCGCTTGTTAGCCTATATGTTGGTAGTAGATCAGACGCTATGATGCAAATCTTGTCTTTGGCTTTAGTTTTGCAGGTGATTAAAACTGATAGAATAAAACCAAAGAAAAGCACAATAGTCAAATTTGTCCTTCTCTTTGTTGGATTGATTATGATCGCCAATGTAGTGAGAGTAATTAGAATAATGCCCGATAGAGAAATAGCTACATTTTTTGAGTATATGTTTTCAAACAAAGATAACTCTGATAATATGATAGTTGGAATAATGGGCGAATTAGGTGGATCAATGGCAACATTGCTTGAAACGATGATCCTTGTCCCCTCAAATTACGGGCATCTTTATGGTTCCTCTTACTTATATGCTCTTACATGGCTTATACCTGGTTTTTTAACCAACAATATGTGGCAAAAAGCATCCATGAATAATTGGATTGATACTGTTCGATATACCGGTAGCGGTTGGGGATTTTCTACAACAGCAGAAGCGTATTTCAACTTTGGGTTTGCAGGTGTTCTTGTGTTTATTATAGTTGGATTAGCTGTTGGAAAATTATTCAAAAGATTAGATCGGAGTTTCTTTGAAAAAAATCCTGTTGAATTTGCCTTATCCTTCATATTATTCAATCGACTGCTGATTTTCTCCAGAATTGACTTCTTATCCGCCATTCCGACTATTGTTTATTTTTATTTTTGCATCAAAATATTCATTTATATTATTGATTACGCTAATCGAGCAAAAGGAGGGTAAAAATGCCCGAGAAAAAAGTATCACTTATAACGCTACAATATATAAATAATTATGGCTCAGTTCTTCAAACTTATGCTTCCCAGATGTATTTAGAGGGCAAAGGATGTTCAGTTGAAATTGTTAATTACACAAGGGAGAATTGCCGACTCGATAACTTAAAACGAAGCATGAAGGCTTATTACAGACAAAAGGGACGGTTTTTCAAGTTGCCTTTTGTAAGTGATTTACTTGTTGCACGATGGAAGAAACTCCATATCAAAAGAAATGAAGTGTTTGAAAAGTTTAGGGATGGTAGAATTCTTCTCTCCAGGGAATACCAGTCTGTAGATGATTTGATGAATGATCCGCCAATCGCAAGTTATTACTGCGTTGGTAGTGACCAAGTATGGAATTATTTATATAATGATGGTGTTTTACCAGAGTATTTTTTGAGATATGCTCCGAGGGGCGCATTAAAGTTTTCGTTATCATCTTCTTTGGGAATAGATAAATTAGAGAACGCTGAAAGTGGTACCTTGATAAGAAAATATCTTGATGACTTTTCGCTTGTAACCGTTAGAGAAAGTACAGGAAAGAGAATATTGTGTGAGATTGGTATAAGAAACTGTCACCAAATTCTTGATCCCACATTGTTGATTCCCAAAGACTTGTGGGTATCCGCCCTTGATTTGAAAAGTATTCGAGATTATGATTATGTTTTAGTATATCAACTCAACCCGTGTAAAGAAATGGATGTGTTTGCGGAGCAAATAGCTCAGAAAAAAGGATGCAAGCTGATTGTTATTTCAAACAATATCAGACTGTCAATACCTGGGGCAGAGATTATTGACAACCCGACTGTAGAGCAATTCTTGGAATTGATTTTGTATGCTAAATGTGTCGTGACTGATTCCTTTCACGGGACAGCATTTTCTTTGAATTTTAATCGAGAGTTCTTTTCGTGGCTGCCAAATAAATATAGCACACGGCTTATGTCGATTTTGGAAATGCTGGACTTGAAAGATAGAGCATTTTTACAAAATGAAAGCAGATGGGAGACAGTTGCGCCGATCAATTATCAAAGTGTGAATGATATTTTGTCACAGGAAAGAAAAAAAGCAGATCAGCTTATTGAGGGGGTGCTGATTACCAATGAAAAATAACGAATCCTCTTTAATAAGATTTATAAAATCATCTGGTATCTTCTTTATTGGCTCCGTATTATCAAAGGCAATTTCTATCCTTATGTTGCCTTTATATACGAATCGCATACCAACAGATGATATGGGGTATTATGACCTATCATTAACATACATAACGATTGCGACTTCATTTTTGTTTTTTGATATATGGGTAGCGATTTTAAGATATATGTATGACGGAAAGACAAAGCAAGAACAAGCAACTGCGATTAAATCAGGTTTTTCGATTTTTGCTGTTTCTTCGACTCTATACTTGTTGCTGGGATTGATCTTTGCGCAGATATTTAATCCAGATGCTATCCTTTGGATTTTACTGTATGGTTTATTTCAAAATATATCCAATTTGCTGTGCTTTTGTGTACGAGGATTTCAAAAAAACAAGGAGTTTGCAATATCAGGTATAATCAGTACAGGCGTAAATGTTCTCGTTAATTTAATACTTATACTTGGGCTCGGAATTGGATATGAATCGCTCTATATAGCAGCAATTATAGGTTTTACTGCTCAATCACTTTATTTGTTGCTTTCGGGTGGTATATTTGCTTCGTTAAAACTTGGGAAATATGATCGAGCTATAATGAAAAGTATGTTCAAGTATAGTTTGCCGCTATGCTTGAATAGTATCGCATATTGGGTTCTCACAAGTCTTAACAGAGTTGTTTTGAACGGGATGTATGGTAACGAAGCCAATGGCATATATGCTATTGGCAATAAATTCTCGTTTGTAATTGGCTTGATAACTACTTGCTTTACATATGCGTGGCAAGATCTATCATTCTCAAAAGCAAACGAGCAAGGTGTTGGAAAGTTTTACTCACAAGCATCCACAATGTATTCGAAGGTATTATTATTGTGTACTGCTTTAGCTCTACCTGCTATAAAGATTGCTTTCCCGATTTTAGTAGGAGATGCTTATAGTTCTTCAGAGAATACCATACCGCTGTTTTTGGTTGTCGCAGCCGTTTCGGCTATCTCGACATTTATAGGCAATATATTTTATGCAATAAAAGAAACAAGAATGATATTCATATCTATGGTTATATCAGCCGTTGCAAATGTAGCGCTCTGTTACCCGTTGATAATGCAATTCCATATCAATGGAGCTAATCTTTCTGTTTTGATTAGTTTCGTAATAAATATATTGGCTCGATGTGTTGTTTTACGAAAGCGAATATCTTTCCGACTTGAAAAAAGCATAGCTCATATGTTTTTTCCGTTGGGGATTAGTTCAGTAGCATTTTTAATGTTGGACTGGAAAATGAATATAATTGCTTTTATGGGGATTTTTGGATTTTCACTTTTCTATTTCAAGTCATATATTAAAGCGTTCGTTCAGAAAATAAAATCGTTTAGGGGGTGAATTTAATGATAGAACTTAACAAGCAATCAGAGTGCACAAGCTGTGGCGCTTGTGTCAACGTATGCCCTAAAAAAGCGATTAGTTTGTTGCCGGATGAAAGTGGATTTTTATACCCATATATTGAAAGCAACGAATGTGTCGGATGCTCCTTGTGTAATACTGTATGTCAAATGGAGTTGAAATCTAAGCAAGAAGATTATGAACAGGCTTTTTATGCTTTGGTGAATAAAAACGAAAAGCATCTTAAAGTTTCTTCTTCTGGTGGAGCATTTTTAGCTGTAGCAGATTATGTGTTTAAGCAGGGGGGCATTGTTGCCGGGTGCGCTTTTGACGAAAACCAAAAAGCTATTCACACAATAACCAATAATCTGGACGACTGCATCGACAAGTTGTGTGGTTCAAAATATGTACAGAGCGAAACGCAATACACATATACCGATGTTAAAAAACTTCTTAATGATGGCAAAATTGTTTTATATGTTGGTACTCCTTGTCAAATTGAAGGATTGCTTTTGTTTTTGAAAAAGAAGCCGCAGAATTTAATTACTATGGACTTGATATGTCACGGTGTAAGTAGTCCACTTCTTTGGGAGAAACACAAGTGTTATCTTGAAAATAAGGTTCATGCGAAAATCAATAAATATCGTTTCAGAGGTAAAGAAAAAGCAGGGTGGGCACTCTACTACTACTACTACTACTACGGCGGTAAGAATAGATGTAAGCAAGGACCATCTCTTTTGGATCGTTATTATACGGATTTCTTGAAAGGCGTTAATTATCGAGAATCGTGTTATCAATGTAGGTACGCTAATTTAGACCGTGTAGGTGATATTACAATAGGTGATTTTTGGGGAGCAGAAAAATATATTGATGGTGTTGATCTTCATGACGGAATTTCTCTTGTCATAATAAACTCACAGCGTGGAAACGAAATAATTCAGCATATATCTGACAAGGTTACGTTGAAACAAATTACTAAAGAAAATGCGATTGAGGATAATCATAATTTGGTTGCGCCAACATCCAGACCCCCGGAAAGAAATGATTATTATAGACGCTGTTTTTCTGATTTTGAAGAATGGGAAAAAGAATATGTAAAGACAAGGAATTGGAAACTTGCGAAACTCAAAAGCAAAATCCCTTCCTTCATAAAAAAAGCATTAAGGAGATGAGCGGATGGAAGAGCAAATTTTATACTCAATAGTTGTTCCAATATATGGAGTAGGCAAATATCTAAACAAATGTGTAGATAGTCTTATAAATCAGACATATAGGAATATAGAAATTATATTAGTTGACGATGGTGCTAAAGACAATTCACCAGAGATTTGCGACTATTATGCTTTTCTGGATAAGAGAGTAAAGGTTATTCACAAAAAGAATGGCGGTTTGGTTAGTGCGAGAAAAGCAGGCGCTGAAATTGCATCAGGTGAATATGTTTTTTGTGTTGATGGCGATGACTGGGTTTCTACTGAATATATCAAGCATTATAATAGTGTTATTTCGCAATACAAGCCCGATGTTGTATGTTGTGGCTACATTCAGACAAATGAGATCACAGAGACTATGCACACATTTGAGATCGAAAGCGGCTATTACGATCAAAGTAAAATGAAGCAGCACATATATCCGATTGCGATTGAGAGCGATCATGGAGTAATATTTCCTCCGCAGTTATGGGCAAAGGCGTTCAAAAAGGACGTGTACCTACCAGAACAACTTTCAGTTATTGATGCCATAAAAATTGGTGAAGATGGTGCGGTGGTTAAGCCGATTTTGACAAAAGCAACCAGTCTATATATTCTTGATAAGTGCCTGTACTATTACAGAGTGAATAATGAATCTATGACGAAAAACAAGTCGGTATATGACTGGAATGGACCTCGTTATATATATGAACATTTACGAGAACGTATTGATTGGAAGCATCTGGACTTTGAGGAACAAATCATTAGGCGTACAGTACGAGATATATATACGGTTGTGTTTTCTCAGTTTAATAGAAACGAAAAATATCGTGATATTAAAAATATAATTAAGAGACAGTTAATGACACCCGATTATAAGGAAGTATTAGCGGTGTGCAAGTACAAAGGATTAAAGCATAGATTGGAAATGTTTTTATTAAGACATCACTTAATACTGCCGATATATTTGTTTCACAAGCTGTGAATGAAAATGATTTTCAGAAGGAGGCGATGACATGAGCGTTGAAAAAACATTGTTTTCAATCCTACATCAAGAATTGAGCGATAGCGAAGATACTGGTTGTGCGTTAAAATCAATAGACAATGAAACATATTTGGCTGTACTCAACCTTGCTGAGAAACATGATATAGCTCATATTGTGGCTTCTGCATATTCAAAAGCTGGCTTGTTAGGAAAGGATGACTTTTCCGATAAATATCGTAAAAAGTAATGATGGCATTTTACCGAAGCGAACAAAAGAAATATGTATTATCAGAGGTAAGCCGCGCTTTTGATGATATTGGAATCGTTTATGTACCGCTTAAAGGCTCAGTTATATGTCATTATTATCCCGAAACATGGATGCGCTCAAGTTGTGACATTGATATACTAATAAAGGATAATGATGCTGAAAAAGCAATTAAATGTTTATGTGACTTTAGGTTATAAACTTCAAAAAAGCACATCTATCCATGATTATTCCTTGTTTTCTCCTTTAGGAGTACATTTGGAATTGCATTTTTCCCTCATACAAGAAGATTGTTTAGAAAAAGCAAATTATATTTTGGAAAACGCTTGGGATTACACTATAAATTTAAACGCTAATATTAAAGTGAGCCACTTGACAGGGATACGCTCATGAATAATTGAGCCACCCAAAGATGTCCTCTATAATAGTCGCAGGCTATCATAGGGGGCGAATAAAGGTGGTTATCACAGTGGAAATTTACAAACAGATTCGCAGAATGCGGCTGCAAGGCATGAGTCAGCGGCAGATTGCCACATCCCTACATATCTCCCGGAATACCGTCAAGAAGTATTGGGACGGTGACAGCGTGCCATGGGAGCGTAAAGGTATGCCCCGTGCTTTAATAGAAGCTATGAGCAAGGGATGTCCGTGTATTGCATCAAATGCAGGGGTATGCCAGAATTGCTTTCAAAAGAGTTTATTTACAAAAAAGGAAACGCAAGACAGCTTGTTTCAATAATTAAAAATGCTGACGAGAATGGTTTATATGCCCAGGGAAGTAGAAATGCAGACTATGCCCAAAATTTCTTGCCGGGAGTATTAAAAACAACAAGAGAGCATTTTTACACTGAGTTCAAATCAATAATAGATGAAAGTGGTACTTAAAGAGCCTAGAATATATTATGAATGACAAACTCTGTGTTTGGAGAAAAAGGAAAAAATGAAAAAAATTGCAATAGTATGTGGATCCTTGAACCGAGGTGGTGCTGAGAGGGTTACTGTTCATTTGTCGACTTGGTTCGTATCACAGGGATAATCCCGATGCAGTTATGGTTATCAAATCCACAATCCCTGTTGGATTCACGGCATCGGTGCGTAAAAAATATCATTGTGATAATATTATTTTCAGCCCAGAGTTTCTGCGTGAGAGCAAAGCCCTTTTTGATAATCTCTATCCGAGCCGCATCATCGTAGGTACGGATGTTGAAAATGCCCGCCTTGTAAAAGCGGCAAACACTTTCGCTGGGCTGCTCCAAGAGGGGGCCATTAAAGAGAACATCGACACCCTCATCATGGGCTTTACCGAGGCGGAGGCAGTCAAGCTTTTCGCTAATACCTACTTAGCCCTGCGGGTCAGCTACTTCAACGAGCTGGATACTTACGCCGAGATGAAAGGGCTGGACACCCAGGAAATTTTCCAGGGTGTGTGCCTGGACCCCCGGATTGGCAACTTCTATAATAACCCCTCTTTCGGCTATGGTGGTTACTGCCTACCCAAAGATACCAAGCAGCTGCTGGCCAACTACCAAGATGTGCCGGAAAACCCGATTGAGGCGATCGTGGAGTCCAACCGCACCCGCAAAGATTTTATCGCCCAGCGGGTGTTGGAGATTGCCGGCGGCTACGAACCGGATGACAACTACGATCCCACTAAGGAAAATGAAGTGGTTGTGGGTGTCTACCGCCTGACCATGAAATCCAACAGCGACAACTTCCGCCAGTCCTCCATCCAGGGCGTGATGAAGCGCATCAAGGCCAAGGGCGCTACGGTCATTGTGTACGAGCCCACCTTGGAGGAGGGTTCCACCTTCTTCGGCAGCAAGGTGGTCAACGACCTTGAGAAATTCAAATCCATGAGCCAGGCCATCATCGCCAACCAGTACGATGCTGTGCTGGATGATGTACAGGAGAAAGTGTATACCCGGGATTTGTTTAGAAGGGATTAAGTTCGAAAAGATAAAGGAGAGTCACTATGTCCCGCTATTTTGGTACAGACGGCTTCCGTGGCGAAGCCAATATAAACTTAACAGCAGACCACGCCTACAAAGTCGGCCGTTTCCTTGGCTGGTATTATACAGAAAAAAGGGCCCGGGCCGCGCAGGAAGGCCGCCCCGCCAAAGAAGGCCCCGCCCGCATCGTCATCGGCAAGGACACCCGTCGCAGCTCGTATATGTTTGAATACTCTTTGGTGGCGGGCCTGGTGGCTTCCGGCGCGGACGCCTATATGCTCCACGTCACCACCACGCCCTCCGTGGCCTACATCGCCCGGGTAGACGACTTCGACTGCGGCATCATGATTTCCGCCAGCCACAACCCCTACTACGACAACGGCATCAAGCTCATCAACGACCAGGGCGAGAAAATGGACGAGGAGACCATCGAGCTGGTGGAGGACTACCTGGACGGCAAACTTGTGGCCTTTGGCCAGCAGTGGCCGGAGCTGCCCTTCGCCCAGAAGGACAAAATCGGCTGCACTGTGGACTACGTCTCCGGCCGGAACCGGTACATCGGGTACCTGATTTCCCTGGGCATGTATTCCTTCCGGGGCGTGAAGGTGGGCTTGGATTGCGCCAATGGCTCCAGCTGGAACATCGCCAAGGCTGTGTTTGACGCCCTGGGCGCGGACACTACCGTGATCAACGCGGAGCCCAACGGCTTGAATATCAACCTCAACGCCGGTTCCACCCACATTGAGGGCCTGCAAAAGCTGGTGGTGGAGAAGGGCCTGGACGTGGGCTTTGCCTTTGACGGCGACGCCGACCGCTGCCTGTGCGTGGATGAAAAGGGCAATGTGATCTCCGGCGACCACATTCTCTACATCTACGGCCGCTACATGAAGGAGCGGGGGAAGCTGGTGACCAACACCGTGGTGACCACCATTATGTCCAACTTCGGCCTGTACAAGGCCCTGGATGAGCTGGGCATCGACTACGCTAAGACAAAAGTAGGCGACAAGTACGTCTACGAGTATATGCAGCAAAGCGGCGCCCGTATCGGCGGCGAGCAGAGCGGGCACATTATCTTCTCCAAGTATGCTTCCACCGGCGACGGCATTCTCACCTCGCTGAAAATGATGGAAGTGATGCTGGCCCGGAAGAAGCCCCTCAGCGAGCTTGCTGCCCCCTTGCACATCTATCCCCAGGTGCTGGAAAACGTCCGTGTCACCGACAAGGCAACCGCCCAGGCGGACCCGGATGTGCAAGCCAAAGTGGCCGAGGTAGGGGAGAAGCTGGGTGCGGCATTGTAGGATATATCGGAGAGGAGCAGGCGGCGCCCATTTTGCTGGGTGGCCTGCAGAAATTGGAGTACCGGGGCTATGACTCCGCTGGCGTGGCAGTGTACAACGACACCGGCGTCCACGTGGTGAAGTCCAAGGGGCGTTTGAGCGTGCTGGACGGCATCCTCCAGGGCGGCAAAGAGCTGCCCGGCACCGTGGGCATCGGCCACACCCGATGGGCCACCCACGGCGCGCCTTCCGACGTCAACTCCCACCCCCAGGTCAGCGACGGGGGCCTGTTCGCCGTGGTGCACAACGGCATCATCGAAAACTACCTGTACCTGACATCTGCGCCGACTGCCCTGACCGCATCTTCGCCGTGCGGAAGGATAGCCCCCTGATCATCGGCATCGGGGAAGGGGAGAACTACATCGCTTCGGATGTCCCGGCCATCCTCTCCCGCACCCGGGACATCTACCGGCTGAAGGACCAGGAGATTGCCGTCCTCACCCGGGACGCCATCGACTTCTACAACCAGGAGCTGGAGCCCATCCAGAAGGAGCCGGAGCGTATCCAGTGGGACATCACCGCGGCGGAAAAGGGCGGCTACGAGCACTTCATGATGAAGGAAATCTGCGAGCAGCCCGAGGCCTTGCGCAAGACCATCTCCCCCCGTATCCGGGACGGGAAAATCGTGCTGGACGACATTACCTTGACAAAAGAGCAAATCCAGGATTTGCGCAAGGTGTTCATCGTGGCCTGCGGCACCTCTTACCACGTGGGCGTGGTGGCCAAATACGCTTTCGAGCGGCTGCTGAAAATCCCCCTGGAGGTGGACGTGGCGTCGGAGTTCCGCTACCGGGACCCCATTTTGGATGACAAGACCCTGGTTATCATCATCAGCCAGTCCGGCGAGACGGCGGATACCTTGGCTGCCCTGCGGATGGCCAAGGGCAAAGGCTGCCGGATTCTCTCCATTGTCAACGTGGTGGGCAGCACCATCGCCAATGAGTCGGACGACGTGCTCTACACCTGGGCCGGCCCGGAGATCGCCGTGGCCTCCACCAAGGCCTACAGCACCCAGCTGGCCGTCATCTATATGATCGCCCTGTACATGGCCGACCAGCTGG
>PPYE01661900.1_pt1 | contig 48747 bp, 41 predicted proteins | sample 1559881 | NCBI WGS metagenome assembly PPYE01 (sample SAMN08240022, study PRJNA423297) | Human gut metagenome, whole genome shotgun sequencing project.
CATAACGGTTAATGGCCGGGGATGTCCCGGTCTGGCCGGATAATATGGCCCTGATGGCCGCCAAAGGTGGCTGTCTGCAGGCATTAAAATTGACTGTTTCTGCAGGCTTCGACAAATGCCTGGAAAAGCCTGGATGAAGTTTCATCGCTTTCCCACAGATATTCCGGATGCCACTGAACTCCTATCAGAAAGGGATATGCTGTCATTTCGATTTCTTCGATGATTCCATCTGGGGCAAATGCTCCGGCTGAAAGGCCGGGGGCCAGACGGCGAACTGCCTGATGATGGCAGCTGTTGACGGCCAGCTTCTGTAAGCCGCCGGAAATTTCAAAGAGGCGGGAACCTTCTGCTATGGATACATGATGCGATGGAATGGCGTAGGCAGCAGGCTGGGTATGGGCAATGGGAAATTCGCAGGAATATTGGCTTTTGATATCCTGATAAATGTCTCCGCCCAGGCCGATGTTGATTATCTGTGCACCACGGCAGATTCCTAAGATCGGTTTTTTGCGTGACATGGCTTCTGACAGCAGATCCATTTCCATCTGATCTCGTTTTGCAGAAATAGTTCCGCAGTTTTCGTGAACTTCTTCACCCCATAAAAATGGATGGGGATCTGGTCCGCCGGTAAAAAGGAAGCCATGGCAGAGATCAGCCAGTTCACTGAGTTCCTTACGGGAAATTTCCAATGGAAGAATTACCGGCAAGGCACCTGCGGCACGCAATGCACGGACATAGGTGGGACGGAGAGAAAGATCATCGTTTTCCGTATTATGAGATGGAGTCAGGCCAATTAGAGGCCTGGATAGATTCGTCATAGGGATTACCTCTTTCCATGGCAGAGTAATTATAGATAAAATATGCAGTATGCCTGCCGTTAAACATAAAAATGCCCCTTCCCATGGAAGAGGCATTTATGTAAGGGAAATCAACCTTCCTCAATTGCGCCGGTAGGACATACACCAGCACAGGTACCGCAGCTAATGCAGGTATCTGCATCGATAACGTACTTTCCATCTCCCTCAGAGATTGCGCTTACTGGACATTCACCAGCGCAGGTACCGCAGCTTACACAAGAATCACCAATTACATATGCCATGATGTTACCTCCTTTTTTTCTTTGAATTTGTCTATATTTTATACTAAAAGATAAAAATATTCAAGAGGAAAATAGTGGTCGGTTTGTATTAATATCAGAACAGATTGAAAAAATGAACAAAAGCACGAGCAAGGAAGTTAATTGACATAAAACGATAAAATAGGAAGAAAATAATTAAAAGAACAAAAGAAAAGACTGAAAAAAATGCGGCGGCAGGGAAGTTTTCCTCCTTGTCAAAAATGTGGATTGGTATTATAGTGATAGTAATAATTATTTTAAGGAGGTAATTTCAGATGCAGATCAGTAAAGATATGTTAATCGGAGATTTAATTCAGATGAACGAGACCATTGCCCCCATGCTGATGCGTGCAGGAATGCACTGCCTGGGCTGCCCGGCTTCTCAGGCGGAGTCTCTGGAAGAAGCATGCATGGTTCATGGCATTGATTGCGATACTCTGGTTGCAAATATGAATGAGGTGCTGGCCGCATTATAATCTGACTTCAGAATCTTGGTGAGAGCGGTGAAAAATTATGCCTGCCAGGAACGAAAGAAGACCGGTGTACCTGTCTGAAACGGGCAGTCCTGTATTACAGGAGAGGCCCTGAGACATGTACACCGGTCTTTTGCATTTCTGCCTGCAGCAGCTTATAATTGTGACAGAGCCTGCAGGGCATCTTTTCGGATAATCATTTCATAATGCTCCTCATAGTAGGCTTCTGTAGCATAATCATGCCGTATTTTTGTGCCGTATTCAGCGAGAACATTGCAGATGCGGCTGAAATCCACGGAATCGGAAACCCGCTTTACCAGCAGATAGTAACGGCCGGTGGCCGGGTTTTTATAAAGGCGGCTTTTCCCGTCGAAAGAAGGCTCGACCGCCTTTGAAGCATCACAGATCTGATCGAAAGAGGTAAACATGAAAATACGGACGTTGTCTGCAGAAGAGGTCTGAAGAGAATCTTCTTTTGTCTCAGTCTGGGGAACCGCTTCCTGGGGGTTTTGGATACCGGCGGAATTTTCCTGTTCCGCAGCATTTCCTTTCAGGTACTGCATCAGACCTTCGGCTCCTTCCAGGAGTTCGCTGGTGAGATCATTGAGCAGGCTGTCCTCATCTTCTGACATAGGTGAAAATTTAGCAAACCGCGTGTCCAGTTCTTCCGGGTCTTCCATCTTTGTGATAACGAGCATGACACTTTCATTGGATAAGGGGATGGCTTCAACCATTAACGGGATATCGTCTGCCTCAAAACCAACTTCGTTGGACGCCTTCTGGATCATTTCGCGAAACAGGTTCTTGGCCTTTTCGCTGCCGTAGGCCAGTTCGCTTAAATTCAAATTGCGGGCGCTTAAATCAAAATTATTTAAGGTGCAGCGAATCTGGTTTTCACTTATGCGTTCTATCTTCATTACATAATCACTTCCTATCCTGTCAATTTCCAGATTGGTAAATTCGCAATGGAAGAATGATAAACTTCTTCAATAATAATATACTATACTATATCACAAAATAGCAATTCCTATGAAAAAAATTTTAAAAAAAGTTAATAGATTTCGAAATAGGTATTGTAAAATTATGGGAAATATAGTAAAATATTTCCAGAGATGATGTTAGGGAGGTGATGGATTGGGGAGTGGATTTTAGCTGGAAAGTATGAGGTATGCCGCGTGATCGGCAGTGGAAGGACGGGAACGGTGTATCTGGCCAGACACCGTGAACTGGGGGAATACCGGGCTGTTAAAGCCGTGAGAAAGGACAGTGTCCGCTACGAGACGTTTCGGAAGGAGGCGCTTCTTTTAAAAGATCTGCGCCATCCGGGAATTCCTGTTATCTATGATATTGAGGAAGACGAGAAGTGCGGTTATCTGATCGAAGAGTACCTGCAGGGGAATTCTCTGGAAACCATAGCCGGTGAATGCTCGCCTTTGCCGCGCCGCAGTGTGCTGCAGTATGGGATTCAGATCTGCAGTGCGGTGGGATATCTGCATACTGCCGGGCCGGAACCCATCCTCCATCTGGATCTGCAGCCGAAAAATCTCCTTGTCTGCGGAGATACCATAAAGCTGATCGATTTTGATCAAGCTGCTCCGATCTCTCAGGCGAATCAGGACAGGAAGCGGTTCGGCACCATTGGATTTGCGGCTCCGGAACAGTATGATTTTGCAAAAGAACTGGATGAACGCACAGATATCTATGCCATTGGATGCCTCCTTTTCTATCTGACCACCGGAAATTCCCCGGACAGGGATATCACCCCGGCTGTCCTGGGACAGAAAATGTGGAACCGCGAAGCCGGCCGGATCGTATCGGCCTGTCTTGCCGCTGATGGGAAGGAGCGGTATTCGTCAGCTGAAGAACTGAAAACAGATTTGGAGAATCTCTTGAAGGAAACGGCGTCATCTCTGGTAGTTGCGGTGTATGGGAATGAAGCATGCATCGGCGCGACCCACTTAAGCCTTGCCCTTTCTGCCAGTCTCTGGCGCAGAGGAATTGCCAATTGTTATGAAGAATGCCATCCATTGGGAAATATTCGGAGACTGCTGGGAAAGAACAGCCGGATGGATGAAAGCGGGAACTTTTGGATCTGGGGATGCCTGGTGAGACCTTATTATGGCAGGCAGGCGGCATTTCTGCCGGCATCCTGTCAGGTGGTGATTGAAGACCGGGGAGCCCTGGAGAGGATTGAGGAGCCGGTTTCTCCGAAGGAAGAACCGGCTGCTGTTCTTCTGATTGCCGGAGGCAAGTGGTGGAACCGGCCTCCGGATGAGGAGTTTATCCGCATTTATAAGGAGAGAATTCTTCTGATTTACAATTTTTCACATAAGAGAATCCTTTTGCCCAGACCCCGGACGGGACAAGGGATTCCAATTCTGCAGATGCCTCTTTTTGCCAACCCCTTTTGTGCGGATCCTCAGGCGCAGAGATGGCTGGATATGCTGTGGCGCCGGCTGGAAAAGATTTTGAAGGAACGGCAGGAACCGGGACTTGATGAATTTCTGGTTCGAAAAAGAAATGCAGACAGAAGAACCGGAATCCGGCAAAAAGCGCAGCGGCTGGCATCTGCACTCCGTGCCGGGAGAAGAAGATAGGAGAAGCATTAAGATCATGTCAGGAGCAGAAAGGAGACGGGTACGGGAGATCGGCCCGGTTACCATTGGTATTGCTTCCGCCGGACGAGGGTGCGGGGCTACACATTTTACTCTGCTGTTTGCCAATTATCTGGCGGCAGTGGAGAGAAAGCGGACAGCAGTGCTGGAGTGGAAAGGGCAGAGTTCCTTTTCGCAGCTGGGACAAATCTGTTCCGGAAAATCCGGCGGGGAGCCATTTTCTGTATTTGATGTGGACTATTTTCCCCAGAGCGGTGCGCGGGAACTGGGGGAATGTATGAAAGCGTATCAGGTTCTTTTGATTGACTTTGGAAGTCTGGAGGAGGAAAACGCAGCCCCGTTTTTTCAGTGCAGTATCTGCTGCTTCCTGGCATCTTTAAATGAATGGAAGCTGGGAGAACTGCTGTGCCGACGGGATTGGATGCAGCGGGGAAGGAAGCACTGGAACTATCTGATGGTTTTTGGAAGCGAGGAAGCCAGACGGGAGATGAAAAGGCGATGCCGGCTTGCCTTTCGGAGGATTCCGTTTGCCCCGGACGCATTTTCCATCAGCAGGGAAACGGCAGTATTTCTGGCCGGAATCTGGACGAAAAGCAGATAAAAAACTGCGCCGGAAGGAAGTTAATATGTCACGGTAAAGACCTCCGCACATAGCGCACAAAAGCATTTTCGTCCGGTTTTGGAACGGGAGAAGGGAGAAAACAGGATATGGGTGAGGACCGCAGAAGGAAAAAGAACTATAAAGAACAGCATGCATACCTGGAGCAGCTTAAGAATTATCAGAATCAGGGCGTTCCTATTTACATTGACGGCAGGATTACGCAGCAGGAGAAGGATTGGTTTAAGATTTTTGAGATCCGGGAGGACGGAGCCGTATATATGGCAGACTACATAAATACGGATGACGGACAGCTGACGGAAATCCACTTTGACCTGGTATATCTGGACCTGGATGCGCATCAGGCATGGGAGAACCATAAGCGGCTGAATGAGATGGTGCGGAAGGCCCAGCTGGAGCATTACAAGACGCTTTTAAAGGGCAGCCGCAGGCGCTGGTGAAACCGGCGGTATGCGCAGAGAAAAGGAAGGAGGGAACAAGCAGGATGGCATCTGCATAGGCCGGATGTAGTGAAAAAACAAAGCCATTTCAGCCTGTAAAGTCCGGCATGCAAAAGGTGCTGCCGTTCAGGAAATGTTCAAAAAAAAGTAAAAAAATACAGGTATCTTTATGTTATAATAACGGAAGATATAAAGGGAGCTTTGCTGTTTGTACCGGCAGTTTTCGCCGGAGGCAGGCGGCTGCCTGTATGGGCAGTTCCTCTGCACCAATGGTGCCGGGGGAACTGCCGCTCTTGCTGTGAATGTCTGCCGTTTGGACAGGCGGCATCAATTCAGGGATGCTAAATGCGCCGCCGTATTTGCGGAAGGGCTGGAGCGTTGGCTGCCAATGCATGCAAGCTGCTGTGGATTTTACCAGGGAAGGATGTGCAAAAGATGAAAAAGATAGTCCCGGTGCTGATTATGATCGGTATGGCGCTCTGCGTCTTTATTGGTTATCTGGGATACAGGGCAGTTCAGAAATACTGGCCCACAAAAGAACCGGCGGATCTGGAAGCATATTATAAAGTATCCGGCCAGGAGACCGCGATTTTTCTGAATAATGAACTGCAGGAGGAGACTGGATTCTTCCAGAATGGGCAGGTATATCTTCCTGTATCCTGGATCAATGATCATATCAACGAGCGTTTTTACTGGGATGAGAATGAGCAGCTTCTGGTTTACGCATTGCCGGAATCTATCGTATATGCGGACCTGGAAACGAAGAGCAGCAAAGGAGCGCCGTATATTCAGATTTCTGAGGGAAAGGCGTATCTGTCTGCAGAGCTGACGGCATCCTATACAGATATACGTGTCTCTGCTTTTACAGAGGATGCTGTTAAGCGGATCTTCATCGATACCACATGGGATGCGGAGGAGTGGCATACTCTCAGGAGGTCCGGCGCCGTCCGGGAACTGGGCGGCGTGAAAAGTCCTGTGATTGTTCAGGAAGAAGAGGGAACCTCTGTGCTGGTGCTGGAAGAGATGGACCGCTGGAGCAAGGTACGGACTGCAGACGGACACATTGGTTATCTGGAAAACCGGCGTCTTGGGGATACGGATACCATTACGTATGTAAGTACGTTTGAAGAACCGGTATACCGGAATATTTCCATGGATGAGAAAGTCTGCCTTGCCTGGCATCAGGTTACATCCCAGTCAGCCAACCGAACGATAGAATCTCTGCTGGAGAATACCCGGGGAATCAATGTGATTTCCCCTACCTGGTTTTCTCTGACCGACAACGAAGGAAATTTTTCCTCTCTGGCGGATTCGTCCTATGTGGAATATCTTCATGAAAGAGGGATACAGGTCTGGGCCCTTCTTGACAATTTCAGCGACAATGTGCAGTCGGAAGTTCTTTTGTCGAAAACTTCCACTCGCCGGAAGCTGATAGATGGTCTTATGGAAGAGGTGAAGCAGTATAATCTGGATGGACTGAATCTGGATTTTGAGGGATTAAAGGAAAGCGCCGGTCCCCATTATATTCAGTTTATCCGGGAGCTTTCTGTATCCTGCAGACAGGAAGAAATTGTGCTTTCTGTGGATAATTACGTACCTGCCGCCTATAATTCTTTCTATAACCGGAGAGAGCAGGGGATTGTGGCAGATTATGTGATTGTGATGGGATACGATGAGCATTATGCAGGGGGAGAGCCGGGACCGGTTGCTTCTTATAGCTATGTGAAGCAGGGAATTGAAGATACCCTCGAACTGGTTCCCAAGGAGAAAGTCATCAATGCGGTTCCTTTTTATACCAGAGTATGGAAGGAAAGCACAGAGGGGAGAAGCTCCGATGCGCTGGGCATTGCAGATGCCAAAGACTGGGCAGAGCAAAAAGGCGTGGAACTGGTCTGGCAGGATGACCTGGGCCTGTATTACGGTGAAATTGATGATGAAGGCGTAAGAAAACAGGTCTGGATGGAAGAAGAGTGTTCTCTGGGGCTTAAGATGGATCTGATCCGAGAAAATGACCTGGCAGGAGTGGCCTGCTGGAAGTTAGGGTTTGAACCGGCTTCGGTATGGGATGTCATAAAGGTAAATGAATGATGGGACGTATCGGAAGAGGAAGAGGCCGGGGAAAGGAGCTGCCTGTGAGATTGGATGATAAGAAAGCAAAGGGCAGAGATCCCATGTGGGGAAGTATTTTGCGGCTGGCGGTGTACGGGATTTTATTTGCTGCGCTTTTGACGGGCTGTACCAGGAGGGAAGAGACTGGAGGAACAGAACCGGTGACAGAGGAGACGACACAACGGCCTTCAGAAGAAACAGAGGAAAAGCCTACTGAGCCCATAGAAGAGATCATTGAACCGTTTCCGGAAGAGGAGGTAAAAGAAGAGCCTCCGGGGCTTAAGATCATAATTGCCACGGATATGCATTACCTGGCCAGGGAGCTGACAGATATGGGCAGCGGTTTTGTGGATATGGTGGAACACGGAGACGGAAAGGTGACCAATTATATCTGGCAGATCATGGATGCCTTTACGGAGGAAGTAATTCAGGAGAAGCCGGATCTGCTTCTTTTGACCGGAGATCTAAGTCTGGACGGAGAACTGAGGAGTCATATGGAGTTTGCCGGATATCTGGAGAAGATTGAGGGAGAGGGAATTCCCGTGGCCGTGATTCCCGGGAATCATGATATTAATAATGCAGGAGCTTCCCGGTTTTATGACGGGAAGAAGGCTCCGGCGGAGACCACTTCGCCAGAGCAGTTTTATGAGATATATCGAGATTACGGATATGACGAAGCCGTCAGCAGGGATTCAGAAAGCCTCAGTTATGTGTATCCCATCAGCGACAGGGTGTGGGGGCTTATGCTGGATTCCTGTCAGTATAAAAATGGAAGGCTTACCGGCGGTATGATCGATACGGAAACATACAGCTGGATAGAGGAGCAGCTGGACGCAGCTTATGAGGAAAATGTGATGATCCTTCCCTTAAGCCACCATAATCTGCTGGATCAGAGTCAGATCTATCAGGATGACTGTACCATTGAACATAGTGAGCGGCTTACGGAACTTTTGGTGGGATGGGGTGCTCCGCTGTATTTAAGCGGACATCTGCATGTGCAGCATTATACAAACAGCGACCCGGAGTGGGGAGGCGAAACAGGAATCTACGAGATTGTTACCAGTTCCCTTGCTACGCCGCCCTGTCAGTATGGTATTCTTTATTATCAGGACAACGGATATTTTCAGTATGAGACGCAGATTGTGGATGTGGATTCCTGGGCAGAAGAAACCGGCCAGACGGATGAGAATCTTTTGAATTTTTCCCAGTACCGGACTCCATTTCTGGAGAAAGTCTTTTATAACCAGGCCTATGACAAACTGACCAGAATGCCGGATCTGGATCTGACCCAGGATGAGATGGATCGAATGTCCAGGATGTATGCCCGGGCAAACTGCTATTATTACTGGGGAAGGGCAATTGAAATTGCGCAGGAACTCCACAGCAGTGAAGAGTATCAGCTTTGGATGGAGCATGCAGGAACCAGCCTTCCATCGGAATATCTGGATTATATTCTGGATGAAGCCAGAACAGACTATAATCGGCTTACCTGGCCCTGATCCGGATAAAGACAAAGGAGAAAAGGAGCCAGGATATGCGGCACGGATTCCGGATTTCAGGGATATTCTGCTTTATGGATATAGGACGGCCGGATAGAATATAATGTTCAGAAAGGCAGAACATAAGGCGGAAACAGGGTGAAAAGGAGAAGCGTGCAGTACATAGCAGGTCTGGTGCTGCTTATTCTTGCGGGGGTTTTTTTCAGCCGCAGAGGCAGCCTTACATCGGCGCCGGATGCCAGAGCAAAAACACCGAAAGGTGTTGTTGTTTTGGATGCCGGCCACGGCGGGAAGGACCCGGGGAAGGTAGGTGTCGGCGGTCAGCTGGAAAAAGATATTAATCTTCAGATCGTGCTTCGTATAAAACTGTATCTGGAGATGAATGATATACAGGTGATTCTTACCAGAGAAAGTGATGACGGCCTGTATCGTCTCAGTGACTCAAATAAAAAATCTGCAGATATGCGCCGGCGTATTGAAATTATTAATGAAGTCATGCCGGATGTGATGGTAAGCATTCATCAGAACAGTTATCATGAATCGGAGATCCGGGGAGCACAGGTATTTTACTATCAGAACTCGGAGAAAGGGAAGGCATTTGCACAGATCATGCAGAAGCGCTTTGATTTTGTTCTGGGAGAGGAGAACCGGAGAGCGGCCAAGGCCAACTCCAGCTACTATCTTTTGACACATTCCAAGCCAGTGTCCATTATCGTTGAGGCAGGTTTTCTGTCAAATTCCCGGGAGGCTGCCCTTTTGGAGACGGAGGAGTATCAGGACCGGATTGCCTGGACCGTAGCTATGGGAATCCTGCAGTATCTGTCTCAGTTGTAAAAATCAAAGATCCAACAAAAAACTGCCGTATTTTCCCAGCTGTACGCGCCGCAAATGGGCGTGCAGCTGGGAGAATACGGCAGTCCCTGTATAGATGATCAGTTCTGGGCTTTATACTGCTTTAAGGCTTTTGCCAGCTGATCCGGGCAGGAAGTGGGGCGGGGGCCGCACTGAATACCTTCCAGACGGCTGATGGCTTCATCCACATCCATTCCCTCTATAAGGCGGGCAACTCCCTGGGTATTCCCGGAACAACCGCCTACAAAGGATACATTTGTTACCTTATTGTCTTTTACTTCAAAATGAATGGCTCTGGAACAGACGCCCTGTGTTTTAAAATCCATAACCGTTACCTCCTCTTCATAAATAAATGCGGCGGCAATCGTTCATCTGTAGTCTTTTGCAGGCTATGCAGAAGTAAGAAGATGTCCCTCTGCACTTCCATAGGTGATGGCTCCGCATACTTTATTAATTCAGTATAATGGATTGAAAAAGATTGTCAAGACCTTTATAATGAAAAGGACGGCGTTTAAAAGCCGGATGAAGCGGATGTCATGGGAACAGGAGGTTGTTCATGTTAGGAATTATTGGAGCAATGGATGAAGAAGTAGCAAAGATTAAGGACTGTCTTGATGATGTTTCGGTGGAAACACGGGCCGGTATGGATTTTTATTCCGGAAAGATTAAGGGCAGGCCGGTAGTGGTTGTACGGTGCGGAATCGGTAAGGTGAATGCGGCTATGTGTACGCAGATTCTGGCGGACTGCTATCAGGTAGACGGTGTGATCAACACAGGAATCGCCGGTTCTCTCCGGGCGGAGATTAATATAGGGGATATTGTGCTTTCTACAGATGCGGTCCAGCATGATATGGATGCTACCGGATTTGGTTACCCGGTGGGCCAGATCCCGCAGATGGATATTTTTGCATTTCCCACCGATAAGGGACTTCTGGCTTTGGCTCAGGAATGCTGCAGCCTGGTAAATCCGGATATCCGGACCTTTACCGGCAGGATTGTCAGTGGAGATCAGTTTATTTCCGATAAGGATAAAAAGCAGTGGCTGGTGGAAACCTTCCAGGGCAGTTGTACAGAGATGGAAGGCGCGGCTATCGCGCAGGCAGCATGGCGGAACGGGATTCCGGCGCTGATTGTACGTGCCATCTCGGACAAGGCAGATGACAGTGCAAATATGGATTATGAAACCTTTGAAGCACAGGCCATCACCCATTCCGTAAATCTTCTGTTGGCTATGGCAGAACGATACGAAGCATAATTAAGAGAAAAACGGGAATCGCCGGGATGATCCAGAATCCAGCGGCGTTCCCGTTTTTTTACCCCTTCAGGTGCGGATAGAGGCGCAATTTGACGAACGATTCTAGGCTCTCTCATCTTCCCAAACAGAAATCCGGTGATTATAATGGACACCATCAGGCGCCAATGAAGCGCCGGGAAGAAAGGGGAGCTATGATTATGCTGGAATTTTTACAGACGGGGAAAGGAATCTATGTTCTGGCAGCCATTTGTCTGATCAGTCTGGCGGGCAAACTGGCAGCGGGAAGCTTCTACAAACGATTGATCAAAGAAACCGGTAACATGATGCTTACGAAGAATAAATGGCTTCGGGAGCTGAGACAGAGAGCAGAGGATACTTTCCGCTTGAATCAGGGGGTGGCCAATACCCGGGTGTTTGTAGAACGGCAGGTGTATGATGCCCGGGTAGGCTTTTTGACGCCGGGCGGCTGGAATGCCTTTTCCGGGGAAATGACGGCTTTGTGTTTCCTGACAGGCGGTGCGGCAGCCTTTCTTTCTTACTGGTACCGGTGTGATTCTTATTATATTATCTTATACAGTTCCGTGGGAGCGCTGACAGGCATCTTCAATATTATGGTGGATTTGGGATGCGGTCTGGAGGACAAGCGTCAGCGTCTCTGCGTCAGCATACAGGATTATCTGGAAAATTCCCTCTGGAAGCGTCTTGGCAGGGACCGGCTTCCGGATCTGGATGAGGAAAAGAGCAGGCTGGATGCCGCCCAGGCCGCAGCATCCAGAGAACCGGCCCGTCTGTTTCGCGGACGGAAAAGGGAAAATGCAGCGTATTCCGGAAAAGCAGGAGGTATGAACGGACAGAATGGAGGAGCCGAAGTCAAAAATGGCGGAAGTTCTTCCAGCGTCCGCAGTATACGGGACGGCGCCGGCAGCCGTACCCGGATGCAGAGCCGGGAAGAGGAGGATGCCGATAAGATTGTCAGTGATGAAGCATTAAATCAGCTGCGGAAGAGCCTGGAGCAGGCGGCAGCCGGACGTACGGCGGTCCGCAGCCAGGAGAAGGCGGAAGAAGGCGGGGCCGGGACATCTGCAGGCGAGAACTGGATGAAAGATCTGAAGCCGGAGGAAATTCGTGTTTTGGGCGAAATAATCCGGGAATATCTGGGATAAAATGTATAAATCATGGGCAAAATCATGGACGTTAAAATCCGTTTGTGGTATACTAAGGGGTGAAAAAATGCGTCATTGTTTTGAAACGGGATGAGTTATCAGCCGCTGACGGCAGGCAGGGCGCAGAAAGATTATTGGATAGAATCCAGAAGAGGAGAGGATAAGCCATGGGAAAGAATGTAACGTTTGATTATGGTAAAGCTTCCTGTTTTATTTCAGAGGATGAGCTGAAAAACATGAAAGCGGCGGCAGAGTGCGCAAAGGAAGTACTGTTAAGCCGGTCCGGCGCAGGAAATGATTTCTGCGGATGGATTGACCTGCCGGTAGACTATGACAAAGAAGAGTTTGCAAGAATTAAAGAAGCTGCAAAGAAGATTCAGTCGGATTCCGACGTACTGCTGGTTATCGGCATTGGCGGTTCTTATCTGGGAGCCAGGGCTGCCATTGAATTCCTGTCCCACAGCTTTTACAACGTGCTTTCCAAGGACGCCAGAAAGACTCCTGAAATCTACTTTGTTGGAAACAGCATCAGCAGCAAGTATGTAAAGGATCTGGAGGATGTGCTGGAGGGCAAGGACTTCTCCATCAATATTATTTCCAAGTCCGGTACCACTACGGAGCCGGCTATCGCATTCCGTGTATTTAAGGATCTTCTGATCAAGAAGTACGGAAGAGAAGAGGCCAATAAGAGAATTTACGCTACCACGGATAAAGCCAGAGGCGCATTAAAGAACCTGGCCAACGAAGAGGGCTATGCATCCTTTGTTGTACCGGATGACGTAGGCGGACGTTTCTCCGTGCTGACTGCAGTAGGACTGCTTCCCATTGCCGTAAGCGGAGCCGATATTGACAAGCTGATGGAAGGCGCTGCCTCTATGAGAAAGATCGCTCTGGAGACGCCTTACGAGTCCAATCCTTCCGTATTATATGCTGCCATCCGCAACATCCTGCTGAGAAAGGGCAAGAACGTAGAGGTTGTGGCAAACTATGAACCCAGCCTTCACTACGTATCCGAGTGGTGGAAGCAGCTGTATGGCGAGAGCGAGGGCAAGGATCACAAGGGTATTTTCCCGGCAGCCGTAGATCTGACCACAGATCTGCACTCCATGGGCCAGTTTATCCAGGACGGCGCACGGATCATGTTTGAGACGGTAATCAATGTAGAAGAGTCTCCTGCAGAGATTGTGTTAGGAAAAGAAGAAGTAGACACGGACGGTATGAACTATCTGGCCGGACAGACCGTGGACTTTGTAAATAAGAGCGCTATGAACGGAACAATTCTGGCACATACCGATGGACAGGTTCCCAACCTGATGGTAAATGTTCCGGAACAGAATGAATACTATCTGGGTCAGCTGTTCTATTTCTTTGAGTTTGCCTGCGGCATCAGCGGTTACCTGTTAGGAGTAAATCCCTTCAATCAGCCCGGTGTAGAGAGCTATAAGAAGAATATGTTTGCTCTGTTAGGAAAGCCCGGGTACGAAGAGGCCAGAGAGGCGCTGTTAAAGAGATTATAATTCAAATAAAATACCTGCATTCTTTTTAGGATGCAGAGAATAAGGGGCTGTGATTCTTTTGATTCACAGCCCCTTATTCTTCGATCACCTGAAGTTCCAGATAATCAAAGGGAATTTCTTCCACGAAATTATCCCGGGAAAAACGGGTTTTGTCGTGGCGCTGAAATTCACGGATATTGGCATCCAGCCATATGGGCTGGCTTAAGTCAAATTGGTAACAGATTTCTTCCAGAGACTGGAAAACCATCTGGGTACGGGAGAGAGAATAATCGGAAATATTGATGACGGTGTCTCTCACAAGATGATTGTCCTTCCATAATTTGCCCCACATACGAAACATGCCCTGCCTCCTTCTACGGATTTTTACTGGTTTGCGGAAAAATCGTTTTTTGTTCTGCAGAAATTTCTGTCTCCCATTATACGATGAAGCAGGAAGTCTGTCCAGCCGGAATTTTGCTTGTACCCTGGAAGAATTTGTAGTAAGCTTATAGAGAATAGAATTGATTTCCAGATAAGAGATATGATAATGGACAGAAAAATACGAAAAAATAACAGAAAAAATACAGGAAGGATACGGTGAAGAGGACGGTATGACACAGCCTGCTATTGATCAGAATACCCTGCTGGCGGAGGCCAGACAAGCACTGGAGAAGCTGGACCGGATGAAAGCAGAACGCAGCCGGCTGGATCTGGAAGAAAAGCAGCTGCGCAGGCAGCTGGAGACAGAGAAGAAAGCAGCGGAAGATTCCGTTGCCCTGACCGTAAAAAAGCGGCGGGAAGAGATTAATTCCAGCTACGATAAGGAGATTGCAAAAGGACAGGAACGGCTTAAGAAGGCAAGACAGAAGCGGGAGAAGGCCAAGAACCAGGGAATGCGGGACCGGATTGCGGAAGAAACGGCTCCCCTTCACGCCCATAACCGGGAATTAAAGACGCAGATGAGGGGACTTCTTCAGAAAGAACGGCTTCCGCGCTTTTGCGGCAGTACCTGGTATTATGCTCTTTATATGCCCCGCAGCCTCAGAGAGATCGGGATATTGGTGCTGTTTATTCTCTTTTTCTTTGCAGCCCTTCCCTGGGCCATTTATCTGCTGATCGGGGAGACAGTCCGGAAAAGCTGGATGTTGATTTTGATTTATCTGCTGGATATTCTGCTTGCCGGAGGACTTTATCTGACGGTGGGCAATCACACGAAGATGGGCCATCTGGAGGCTGTCCGCCAGGGACGGCTGATTCGCGATACCATCCACACAAATCAGAAAAAGATCCGGCTGATTACCAATACCATCCGGCGGGACCGGAATGAAGCGATCTATGATCTGGAAAAGTATGATGATGAGATCGCCAGGACAGAGCAGGATCTGACGGAGCTGACCAGAAAGAAGCAGGATGCCTTAAATACTTTTGATACGGTGACACAGAATATTATTTCGGATGAGATCTGGAACAACAGCAGAGAAAAGATCCGGCAGCTTGAAGAAGAACGGACCCGAAAGGAAGAGCGCCTTAAGACTTCGGATCAGCAGATCAAGGATCTGTCACTGGAAATTACAGATCGATATGAGATTTATATAGGGAAAGAATTTATGCAGCCGGAAAGGCTTGCCGAGTTAGAGCGGCTGATCCGTTCCGGCCAGGCGGCGAATTTAAGCGATGCCATCAGCCAGTATAAGGCTGCGAGATAAAAATGTGGTCATTTCCATCAGGAAATGACCACATTTTTTACGCCCAGATCCCAGGCAGTCTGCCGCAGGGATTCCATGGTTTTATCATCAGGAACCGGAATATCTGCATATTCCCGGCGGACGCCAAAGGGGCGGTATTTGATTAGTTTGTATCGGACACTGGGCCAGGAAGCGATAAGCTGGCTCCCCAGGCGCACGGTTTTTTCATTGTCCACAATGCCTGGGACAACCACGGTCCGGATCTCATAGAGTTTGTCAAGGGAGGCGGCCAGGCGGATATTTTCCACCACCTGACTGACACCCAGACCGGTGAGGCGGATATGATCCTCATCATCTCCGGCTTTCAGATCGATCATGGTTTTGTCTGTGACCTCCAGGAGTTCTGGGTAATTCTTCAGGGGAATCTGACCGTTGGTATCGATAAATGTGGTTTTTCCCTCCTTCCGCACCAGAGAAAACAGGGCGGTGAGAAAGGCCGGATGACGCATACATTCGCCGCCGGAGGTGGTAATGCCGCTGATAAAGGGCAGATTAGGAGAAATCTCCCGAAACACCTCCTTGGGCGTCAGGTTCCGGATCCGGGGAGAGGCATCGTGGGGACAGATACGGATGCACGTGTCGCAGCTGCAGCATTTATCAATCTGGAAAACCACGCGGCCTTCCTGGAGAGAAAGAGCATTTGCCGGACAGGCGTCAACGCACCTGCCGCAGGCAATACACATGCGGATGGTCTCCGGATTGTGGCAGTAGAGGCAGTTCTGGTTGCAGCCCTGCAGAAAAATGGCAGTCCGGTTTCCGTAGCCGTCCACACTGCTGAATGGGATGATTTTATTTACCGGTGCGGTGAGGGGAGAAGAAAGCCCACCCTCCGAAAAGGCGCCGCATTCTCCTGCTGCGGGATCATGGTTAAACTGGTTCATTTTTGCATTCCTCATTTTCTTGCTGTTCTCTCTGCCCACAGCCTTTCTGTCAGATTTCGATCAGGTGAAAAGGAATCTGCGCGGCGGTCAGTACCTGAGCTTCCCGCTGGTGGCAGGTAAACATGATGATCTGTCCGTCCACGGCAGAAGCCAGCCATTTTAAGGCAGAACGGAGCCGTTCATCGTCATACAGGACGAAGCTGTCATCAAAGATCAGAGGCATTTTCTCCGGCCCGGATTGGATCAGTCTGGCGGCAGCCAGACGCAGGGCCAGATAAATCTGGTCCATGGTTCCGGAGCTGACCTGTTCCATGGGGACTAACTTGGTCTTTGTATTCATAAATACATTCAGGTTTTCATCTACGCTCATGCTGTTGTAGATACCGCCTGTGATGCCGTTGATCAGATCGGAGGCTTCTTTATTTAAGTACAGGCCGAAGGAGTCCCGGATGGAAGTGGAAAGTTCCGTCATGGTATCCTGAGCCAGGTCGATGGCGGCCAGTTCCTGGGAAATCCGGTCATTTTCCCGGATAATCTCCTTTAAGCCTTCCGCCTGGGTTTTTAAGGCAGCCAGATGTTCCAGCTTTTTTTCCAGTTCCCACTGGCTTTTCAGCTGCTTTTCAATTTCTGCGCCGAAATCCGACTGACGGATGGAAATTTCCTCCATTTGCTTTTCCAGATTGGCTGCAGTCTCCTGAGAGGAGAGAACGGCGCGGCTGAGTCTTTTAAACTCGGCCATTCGCTGGGAAAAAGCATTCATGGCTTCCGAACTTACAGTCGCATCCCCCAGATGGCGGGACAGGATCTCCTGAAGCAGTTTTTTGCTGTAATCCAGATCCTTCCGGTTTCCATTGTTGCGGGCCAGAAAGTAAATTCCGCCGCCTACAGAAAGGAGAGCGGCCAGAAAGAGCAGGAGGGAAGGGAGCCGGAACCCGCTCTGGGAAGAAAACATCAGGGCGGCTCCGCCTGATGCCAGCAGGATTCCCAGTGCCAGAAACAGCGGCGGGGCTGCTTTTCGGGATGCCTTTTCACAGAGATTCTTTGCATGGGTGTAATCGGCATAGACTGCATTTCCGTGAGCCTCATAGGCTTCTATGGAGTTTTCATCGGTAAACTGGCTGCTTTCCAGCACCTGCCGTCCTCTGGCAATTTTCTGGAGAAGATCTTCTTTTTCCTTTTGAAGGGTATCCAGCTGTGCCTTTGCCTGTGCCTTCTTTTCCTGAAATTCCGTCAGGTGATTTTCGTATTCCGGGGCGGATATCTCCCGCTCCAGGTTTCGGATATCGCCTAAAACGGTGGTGTAGGTTCTGGCGGCTTCCGGGGTCTGCTGACGTTCCAGCTCTTTCCGCTGTGCCTTTAAGAATGCGGAGGCTTTTGTAATATTTAGTGCCATGTTCCCGGTGGTGTTCATATTTGCAATGTAATTTTTAAGTTCTGTCACCATGCCGCTGTCGGTAGCGCTTTTTAACTGGCCGATGCTGATGGTATTAACATAAGAAGTTTCATTGAGACCGCAGAGGAGTCGGTCCATAAAGGCACGGGTAGGTTCCGTCTGCCGTCCTTCCGTCTCATCTACAATGGTGAAATCCCTGGGATTCTGGAAATCCCGCTGAAGCCGGTATACATGGCCGCCGGATTCTAAGCGGAGACGCCCCCCGTAGCCGCCTTTTAAGTCCCATGGCTTGTACCGGCTGAACTGATCCGTCCGTGCTGCCCGTCCGCGCTGCCGTTCCATGCCAAAGAGCATGGCACGGATGAAGGTATGGAGAGTGGATTTGCCGGCCTCGTTCTTTCCGTAGATTACATTAAGTCCATCTTCAAAACGAATGGAGCAGTCGTGGAATTTTCCGAATCCATTAATATGTAAGTCGAGAAGCTTCATGGCTGGCTCCTTTCATCTGTGGTTTTAAGCAGGGCGTTGATCCCGTAATACAGGGCCTTTTTTTCCACAGGACTCATGTTTTCCTTCTGGAGAGCCCGGATAAAAAAGCCGATCATGTCACCGGGATGTTCTGCAAAGAGCTGGGCAAAATCATACTGAGGCTCTGAACTGTCCACGATCTCAATGATGCGGAAACGGGATTCCAGTACATTCAGGTCGAATACAATATCCGGATCCCGCATTCCCCGGATAATAAAGCGGTAAATGTGCTGGAGGCCTCTTGTCTGGATTTCCTGGGAAACCCGGGCTGCCAGTTCTCCGTTGGTGGTTTTCGGTGTAACGCTTACGGCCAGAGAGATGTACTGAGCCTGGCTCATGGGGATAAATTCCAGCGCAGTCACCTGCCGTGAGACCGGGTTGATCTCTCCGAAGAAGATGCCGTGGGGCCCGGTCTCCGTCTTGTCCAAAGGTTCCGGGGAACCGCAGAAGGCGGCCCTCCGGTCTAAAAGCACCTGAGGCTTGTGGATATGTCCCAGGGCGATATAGGAGAACGGGGACTGAGCCAGACGGCTTCGCTCAATAGGAAGATGACGGCTGTCGCCGCCGTGGGCCAGAAGGATCTGAATCCGGCCGTTGTCTTTGATATCCAGTGTGTTGAGACGGGGTTCCGTGATTTCTGCTGTGTGGTAGCTGAAGCCGTAGATCTGGGCATTACAGTCTTCGAAGACTACGGAATCCATCTCTTCACTCATAAGAAACGTAACATTGGGACACCAGGTAAAACTCATGAGGGCGGAATTGGGACGCACCCGGTCATGGTTTCCGGCAATGATTACCACCCGGACGGATGGAATCGTAGAGAAAAGGTAGTTAACCTCTTTTAAATCCCGGGCAAGGGGCTGGCGGTGAAACAGATCGCCGGCAATGAAGAGAAAATCCACATCCCGTTCTCGGGCATGACGGATAATCTCTTCAAAGGTTTCCCGAATTGCCTGGGCGCGTTCTCTGGACCAGGGATGGTCGCAGTCCGGACTCATCCCCAGGTGGATATCACCTGTATGAATAAACTTCATTTCCTTCTCCTTTTGAAAATCCTGCCGCCGGGCGGCCTTTTCGCAGAAACTCGCATGCGCCGGCAGCCGGCGCTCCAGCCGTCCTGCAAAAGTCCGGCGGCGCATTTAGCATCCCTGAAATCATGCCGCCTGTCCGGCGGCGGGACTTTCGCAGAAACCTGTTACAGTTCGCAGTTATTGACGGTTCTGGGGAAGGGGATCACATCGCGGATATTGGACATGCCGGTCAGGTACATTACGCACCGCTCAAAGCCCAGGCCGAAGCCGGCGTGGCGGGCAGAACCGTACTTTCTTAAGTCCAGATAGAAGCCGTAATCTTCTTTGTTAAGTCCCAGCTCATCCATGCGGGCTACCAGTTTGTCGTAGCTATCCTCCCTCTGGCTTCCGCCGATGATCTCACCGATTCCGGGAACCAGGCAGTCCATGGCGGCTACGGTCTTTCCGTCTTCATTTAATTTCATATAGAAGGCCTTGATCTCCTTGGGATAATCGGTAACAAACAGCGGGCGCTTGAAGATCTCTTCCGTCAGATAGCGTTCATGTTCCGTCTGCAGGTCGCAGCCCCAGAATACTTTGTATTCAAATTTGTCATTGTGCTCTTCCAGGAGCCGAATGGCTTCTGTATAGGTAACATGGCCGAACTGGGAATTTAACACATGGTTTAAGCGATCCAGAAGGCCTTTGTCCACAAACTGGTTAAAGAAATTCATCTCCTCCGGAGCCTCTTCCAGCACATACCGGATAATGTATTTTAACATGCTCTCAGCCAGAGCCATATTGTCATTTAAATCAGCAAAGGCCATTTCCGGCTCAATCATCCAGAATTCTGCCGCATGGCGGGTAGTATTGGAATTCTCTGCGCGGAAGGTGGGGCCGAAGGTATAAATATTCCGGAAAGCCATGGCGTAGGTCTCACCATTTAACTGGCCGCTGACAGTCAGATTCGTTGGTTTTCCGAAGAAATCCTGAGAGTAGTCCACAGCACCGTCTTCTGTTCTGGGAACGTTGTTTAAGTCCAGAGTTGTTACCTGGAACATTTCCCCGGCGCCTTCGCAGTCGCTGCCGGTAATCAGCGGTGTGTGCACATATACAAAACCCTGCTCCTGGAAGTAGCGGTGGATGGCATAGGCGATCAGGGAGCGCACACGGAATACGGCCTGGAAGGTATTGGTTCTGGGACGCAGATGGGAGATGGTGCGCAGATATTCGAAGGAATGACGTTTTTTCTGCAGCGGATAGTCCGGGGCAGACGCGCCTTCCAGGATCACTTCGCTGGCCTGGATCTCAAAGGGCTGCTTTGCCTGGGGAGTCGGTGTGAGAATGCCTTTTACGATGACTGCGCTTCCTACCCCCAGTTTGGCGGTCTGTGCGAAGTTTTCCATGGTGTCATGGTATACCACCTTTATTTTGACACTTGATTCAAGGCCCGCCGATATATTTAGGGGACAGAAGCTTTGGGCGACACAATATATGGGAAAAAATGGAGCTGTGAGAAAATTTGGGCGGGTTTTGTCATAAATTGTAGAACAATGCACAAATTATGCTGGGCAATATAAAAAAATTTGTTCACTATTTATGAATTGTGTGCTATAATACATGTACAACAAAAATACTACAGCAAGAGGTGATAACGTGATTAAAAAAGAGATGATTGCCATGCTTTTAGCAGGCGGCCAGGGAAGCCGGCTGGGCGTTCTGACAGCCAAGGTTGCCAAGCCCGCGGTATCATTTGGGGGGAAATACCGCATTATCGACTTTCCATTAAGCAACTGCATTAATTCGGGCGTGGATACGGTAGGTGTTCTGACGCAGTATCAGCCTTTGCGCCTGAACGCGCATATTGGAATCGGAATCCCGTGGGATTTAGACCGGAATGTAGGAGGCGTTACCATTCTTCCTCCCTATGAGAAGAGCAAAGGCAGCGACTGGTATACCGGTACCGCCAATGCGATTTACCAGAATATGGAATATATGGAATCCTATAATCCGGACTACGTTCTGATTTTGTCAGGTGACCATATCTATAAGATGGATTATGAAGTGATGCTGGACTATCACAAGGCAAATAATGCCGACATTACCATTGCGGCCATGCCGGTGCCCATTGAGGAGGCCAGCCGTTTTGGCGTGGTGATCACAGATGAGAACAATCGGATCACAGAATTTGAAGAGAAGCCGGCCCATCCCAGAAGCAATCTGGCTTCCATGGGTATCTATATTTTCAGCTGGCCGGCATTAAAGGAAGCCCTGGTTACCATGAAAGACGAACCAGGCTGCGATTTCGGAAAGCATATCATTCCCTACTGCCACGGAAAGGGCGAGAGGGTCTTTGCCTACGAGTATAACGGATACTGGAAGGATGTGGGAACCCTTGGCTCCTACTGGGAAGCCAATATGGAACTGATCGACATCATTCCGGAGTTTAATCTTTATGAAGAATACTGGCGGATCTATACCAAGAGCGATATCATCCCGCCCCAGTATGTAGCTCCTGACGCAAAGATCGAGCGATGCATCATCGGCGAAGGAAGCGAGATTTACGGAGAAGTCACCAACTCGGTGATCGGAGCCGGCGTTATCATAGAAAAGGGTGCCATTGTCCATGACTCCATTATCATGCAGGGCACGGTGGTAGGAGCCGGGGCTAAAGTAAACAAGGCAATCCTGGCAGAAGATGTGAAGGTGGGAGCGGGAGCCGAATTAGGCACAGGCGAGTACGCCCCCAGCACCTATAACCCGAAAGTATATCAGTTCGATCTGGTAACGGTAGGCGAACATTCTGTGATTCCTGAGAATGTAAAGATCGGAAAGAATACAGCCATATCCGGTGTAACCACTCCTGAGGATTACCCGGACGGAGCACTGGCAAGCGGAGACTACATAGTAAAGGCAGGTGGCGCAAGATGAGAGCAATCGGTATCGTTTTGGCAGGCGGCAACAGCAAGAGGATGAGAGAGCTTTCGAATAAGCGGGCCATCGCCGCCATGCCGGTAGCGGGAAGCTACCGGAGCATTGATTTTGCACTGAGCAATATGACCAATTCCCACATTCAGACAGTGGCGGTATTTACCCAGTATAATTCCCGTTCCCTGAATCTGCACTTAAGTTCTTCCAAGTGGTGGGATTTCGGACGTAAGCAGGGCGGTCTGTATGTGTTTACTCCTACCATCACGGCCCAGAGCAGCGACTGGTACCGGGGTACGGCGGACGCCTTATATCAGAATCTGAACTTTTTAAAGACCAGCCACGAGCCTTATGTGGTGATCGCAGCAGGCGACGGTGTATACAAGCTGGACTATAATAAGGTTCTGGAGTATCACATTGAAAAGAAAGCCGATATTACCGTGGTCTGCAAGCGGATGCGGGAAGGGGAGGATGTAACCCGCTTTGGCTGTGTGAAGATTAACGATGACGGACGGATTGTGGACTTTGAGGAGAAGCCCATGGTTTCTGACGCCAACACCATTTCCTGCGGTATTTATGTGATCCGCCGGCGTCAGCTGATCGAGCTGATTGAGCGGTGCGCGGCAGAGGACCGGTACGATTTCGTTAAGGATATTCTGGTACGGTATAAGAACTTAAAGCGGATTTATGCATATAAGATGGACACGTACTGGAGCAATATCGCTTCGGTAGAGTCTTATTATGAGACGAATATGGATTTCCTGAAGCCGGAAGTTCGGGACTACTTCTTTAAGCAGTATCCTGATGTATATTCAAAGATCGATGATCTTCCTCCGGCCAAGTACAATCCGGGGGCTCAGGTCCGCAACAGTCTGATTTCCAGCGGATCCATCATTAACGGAACGGTAGAGAATTCCGTACTTTTTAAGAAAGTTTATATCGGAAATAATTGTGTGATCAAGAACTCCATTATTTTAAATGACGTTTACATCGGCGATAATACCGTGATTGAGAATTGTATCGTGGAAAGCCGGGATACCATCCGGGCCAACACCACTCACATCGGAACGCCGGAGAACATTAAGATCGTAGTGGAGAAAAACGAGAGATATACGGTATAGGGGCCGAAAATACAAGACGGAGGGGTTTATAAACATGCAGATAACAGACGTAAGAGTTAGACGGATCGAAAAGGAAGGAAAGATGAAAGCCATCGTTTCCATCACGCTGGACAACGAATTTGTTATTCATGATATTAAAGTAATTGAGGGTGAAAAGGGATTATTTATTGCCATGCCCAGCCGGAAAGCGGCGGACGGCGAGTACAGAGACATTGCGCATCCCATTAATTCCAATACAAGGGATATGATTCAGAGTGTGATTCTGGATAAATATGAATCCACACTGCTGGAGGCTGCGGAGGAAACTTACGCATAAAGCTGACCGGGCAGCTGAAAGGGAGATGATAAAGGGCAGTTGGAAAGCCGCATAAGGCAGTTTTCCGACTGCTCTTTTTTCAGTACAAACTTTATTTATCGTCCTACTCCATTGGCAAAATCAGGATTTTGCTATATAATTTATGTAATTATTCAGGACGATGGGTAAACATGCACCGTTCTGAGCAGTTCCCCTTGTTCAGAGAGGGATGAAGGAGTGTAAATATGAGGGTAGCAGTGTGTGATCCGGAACAGCAGGTTTTAGAACAGGTGGCGGCCTGGATCAGGGATATGGAGTTTGTGAGCCGGTGCGATACCTTTTCCATGCTTTCCAAGATCATAAGAGCCGTGGAACTGGGAGGAGATTATGATATCATTTTGATGGCAGTGGGCTGGGGACAGGAGTATGATGGAATTGATGCCGCCGGGCGGATCAGCCAGTTAGATGACCGGGCGAAAATTATTTATATGGCATATTCGGCCCGGACCGATGTGCAGGAGCTTTTTCTGAGTCCGGCGAACCTAAGCGGGTTCCTTACAAAGCCGGTGAACCGGTCCATGCTGGAGCGGAATCTTAAGAAGGCGCAGGCCACCAGCCAGAAACCCAAAGACCGGCGGCTGGAGATCAAATATAAGAATGAGATGGCAACGGTGCTGTATGAGGACATCGTTTATCTGGAAAGCATGGGCCACCTGGTGATGATTCATACAGAGCGGCGGGATTACCATTCCTATAACCGGCTGGAGCGGATGCTTCAGACGCTGCCGGATTATTTCCTGCATTGTCATAAAAGCTACGCGGTAAATATGAACTATGTAAGAAGTCTTGATAAGAAACGGATCATTCTTTTAAACGGAAAAGAGATTCCCATAAGCCGGGCACGCTATAATGAAAGCCGGAACCGGTACCTGATCTATATGGATGAACTTCTTCTGGCAGTGAAGAACCGGAAAGCGGGAGACAGAAAATCTGGCGCAGAGAAATTATGATTTCTGCTGCGCCGGTTTTTTGCGTAAAGAGAAGGTTTATGCCGGATCCAGACGTGCCAGAATACTGCGGGCTGCGCTGATTCCGTTGGCGGAAGCCTGCTGGAGTCCCCGGGTCACGGAGGCGCCGTCGCCGATGGCACGGAGGCCGTGGATGCTGGTCTCGAAGCTGCGGTCTACCACTACCTTATTAGAGTAAAATTTAACTTCCACGCCGTAAAGCAGGGTTTCATCGCTGGCGATGCCGGGAGTGACCTTATCCAGAGCCAGGAGCATTTCTTTAATATCCACCATGATCCGGTGGGGTAAGACAAGGGAAAGATCGCCGGGGACGGCATCTTTTAAGGTGGGGATCAGATTGTTGCGGCAGAGGCGGGATTCGGTGGTACGCCGTCCGCGCTGGAAGTCACCGAAAGTCTGAACCAGGATTTTTCCATCGCAGAGCATGTTGCTTAACTGGGCGATATGCTTGCCGTATTCGATAGGGGTCTTAAATGGCTTGGTAAAGTTTTTGGACACCAGGAGAGCAAAGTTGGTGTTTTCCGTCTTGTACTCCTGGGATTTATATGCGTGGCCGTTTACCACAGCCAGACCGTTTTCGTAATATTCTGTGGCTACCTCGCCGGATGGATTGGTGCAGAAGGTCCGGACCTTGTCGTCAAAGGTAGGGGTGTAGTATACCAGCTTGGCTTCATAAAGATTCCGGTTTAAAAATTCCATGACTTCATTGCGGACTTCCACCCGGACACCGATATCTACAGTACCTACCTTGGTCTCGATTCCATGGCGGCTGCAGATATGGGAGAACCAGTCGGAGCCTTCGCGGCCGATGGCGGCCACAACTTCCGGCGCAAGGTACGTCTCGCCGTCATGAGTGATTACGCCGCGCACGGTCTGGTTCTCAATCAGGATATCTTCCACCATGGTATTAAATTTTATGGTAACATTGTGCTCCAGAAGGTAATTCTGGAAACGGGTATAGATCTTGTAGCCTTCCTCTGTTCCCAGATGGCGGATGGGGCACTCGATCAGCTTTAAATTTGCGCCGATAGCCTTCCTGCGGATCTCCTGGATCTCACGCTGTTTATTTACACCGTATACATTGGTATCGGCACCGAACTTTAAGTAGATGCTGTCCGATTCCTGGATCAGGGCTTTGGCCTCATCATAGCCCAGGATTTCCGGCAGATTTCCGCCTACATCCGGAGACAGAGAAAGTTTTCCGTCGGAAAATGCGCCGGCTCCGGCAAAGCCGGTAGTAATGGAACAGGGCTTGCATCCTACGCATACCTTTGTGGTCCGTTTGGGGCACACCCGTTTTTCGATGGGCCGTCCTTTTTCGATCATGAGGATCTTAAGATCCGGCTTTTTCTGGATCAGTTCGTAGGCGCAGAAAATGCCGGATGGGCCTGCACCGATGATAATTACGTCAAAATCTGCGTTTTTCATAATCATGATCACACTCCTTATAAATAAAATTTCCAGGATGGAGTCTTTCAATTCAAGTTTAAAGAACACTTGAAAGTTTGTCAAATAAAATGCCGGGCAGGAATAAGTTTCATTTGCTTTTTCGTTTTTCGGCGCGTATAATAAGACTGAATCCTACAGAATACGAAACAAATAAAGGTACCCGGCATCCCAGATGCCGGGCATTTCTGCTGGAAAATTTCCGGCGTAATAAAAAGCAGGAGAGAGAGCATGTATATAATTGCTGGATTGGGAAATCCCTCAAGAGAATATGAAAAGACCCGTCACAACGCCGGGTTTGATGCCGTTGATATCCTGGCAGACAAGCTGGGCGTCAGGATCGAGGAGAGAAAGCACCGGGCGCTGTGCGCCAAAGGGATCATCGGTGGAGAGCGGGTTCTTCTGATGAAGCCTCAGACTTTTATGAATTTAAGCGGAGAAAGCATCCGGGATGCGGCGGATTTCTATAAGGTGGATCCGGAGCATATTATTATTATGTATGATGATATCAGCCTGGAGGTGGGGCAGCTGCGGATCCGGACCAAGGGAAGCGCCGGCGGCCATAACGGGATCAAGAGCATCATCGCCCATCTGGGAACCCAGGAATTCCCCCGGGTGAAGATCGGCGTGGGAGCGAAACCGGACCGCATGGACCTGGCGGATTATGTACTCAGCCGTTTTTCCCAGACGGACCGGGCTGTGATGGAAGATGCCTTCCAGGAGGCGGCCAACGCTGCACAGATGATGATCCAGGAGGGAGCGGACGCTGCCATGAACCGCTATAACGGTGGGAGGAAACAATGCAGAACCCTTTGATGGAATTGAAGGAGTATGAAGATCTGGAGCAGGCCCTTTTGAAAAAAGGGGGGCCTGTACAGGCCACCGGAACGCTGGATTCCCAGAAAGTGCACCTGATGTACCGGTTGGGACAGAATTTCCGGTGGAAGCTGGTGGTTACTTACGACGAAACCAGAGCCAGAGAGATTTACGAAGATTACCAGAATTACACCAGGCAGGTTTGGCTGTATCCGGCGAAAGACCTGCTTTTTTATGCTGCCGATATTCATGGAAATCTGATTACCAGACAGCGGATGCAGGTGCTGAAGGCCCTTATGGAGGAGAAAGAAGGCGTGGTGGTCACCACCCTGGACGGACTGATGGACCATCTCCTTCCCTTATCACATATGGAGGAGCAGATCGTCTGGGTGGAGACGGGACAGCAGCTTAATCTGGCTGCACTGAAGGAACAGCTGGTGCGGATGGGATATGAGCGCACCGGCCAGGTAGACGGAACGGGGCAGTTCTCTGTGCGCGGCGGGATCGTGGATATCTTTCCCCTGACAGAAGACTTCCCTGTCCGCATTGAACTGTGGGATGATGAAGTGGATTCCATCCGAAATTTTGATTTAGAAAGCCAGCGCTCCCTGGAGCAGCTGGACTATGTGCGGATCTATCCGGCCCAGGAAGCGGTGCTCACCAGAGAACAGATTGCTTCCGGCATTGAACGGCTGCGGAAAGAAAGCGCCGAAAGCCAGAAGGTGTTCCGGAAGAACGGAAAACTGGAAGAAGGGCACCGGCTGGGGGAAATGATCGATGAGTTTACCGGGAACCTGGAAGAGGGGTGTCTTACGGGAAATCTGGACGGATATATTAATTATTTCTGCCCGGATACGGTATCGTTTCTCCGGTATTTTCCGGAGGAGGATACGCTTGTTTTTCTGGATGAGCCGGTGCGGCTGCAGGAAAAAGGCAATGCAGTAGAGACGGAATTCCGGGAAAGCATGAGCCAGCGGCTGGAGAAGGGTTACCTTTTAGGCGGACAGACCGGGCTTTTATATACGGCAAAGGAGATCCTGGCGGACCTGCAGACAGAGACGGCGGTATATCTCACCGGACTGGACCAGCGGCTTCCGGGTTTTGCGGTAAAAGGAAAATTTGCTTTTACTGTAAAGAATGTAAATTCTTATCAGAATAGTTTTGACCTTTTGATTAAGGACCTTACGGCGTGGAAGCGGGAGGGCTACCGGGTGATCCTCCTTACGGCTTCCCGGACCAGGGCAGGCCGCCTTGCAAGAGATCTGCGGGATTATGAGCTGAATGCATTTTCCGTGGAATATACAGGCTTGGAAGAAGATAAGACGGCATCGGATACCGGACAGCCGGGAATGGATGCGGCCGAAGCCAGGGTGCAGCCGGGGCAGATCCTGGTGACCTATGGAAATCTCCACCGGGGATTTGAATATCCTCTTTTAAAGATGGTATTCATCACCGAGGGAGACCTTTTTGGCGTGGAGAAGAAAAAAAGGAAGCGGAAAAAGAAGGCTTCCTACGAAGGTACCAAGATCGCCAGCTTTTCTGATTTGGCCGTGGGAGATTATGTGGTTCATGAGGATCACGGTCTGGGCATTTACCGGGGAATTGAAAAAATCCAGCGGGACCGGGTGACGAAAGATTATATTAAAATTGAGTATGGAGACGGCGGAAATCTTTATATTCCGGCTACCCGTCTGGACCGGATCCAGAAATATGCCGGTTCCCAGGCCAAGGCGCCGAAGCTGAACAAGCTGGGGGGAACCGAGTGGAAAAAGACCAAGACGAAAGTAAAGAAAGAGGTTCAGCAGATCGCAAGGGATCTGGTAGAACTTTATGCCGCAAGGCAGGCCACAGACGGCTATCAGTACGGACCGGACACGGTGTGGCAGAGAGAATTTGAAGAATTGTTCCCATATGAAGAGACAGAGGACCAGCTGGAAGCGATTGAGGCAGCAAAGGCCGATATGGAAAGCCGGAAGATCATGGACCGTCTGGTCTGCGGCGATGTGGGGTATGGAAAGACGGAGGTGGCCCTGCGCGTGGCCTTTAAGGCGGTGCAGGAAAGCCGGCAGGTGGTGTATCTGGTTCCCACAACCATTCTGGCCCAGCAGCATTACAATACCTTCGTCCAGCGGATGAAGGACTTTCCTGTGCGGGTGGATATGCTTTCCCGGTTCCGCACCCCTGCCCAGCAGAAAAAGACCCTGGAGGATCTGCGGAAGGGACTGGTGGACATTGTCATCGGAACCCATCGGGTGCTGTCTAAGGATGTGCAGTTTAAAAATCTGGGCCTCCTGATCATTGATGAGGAACAGCGTTTCGGCGTGACTCATAAGGAAAAGATCAAAAAGTTAAAGGAAAATGTGGATGTGCTGACGCTGACGGCTACGCCCATTCCCCGCACTCTCCATATGAGCCTGGTGGGAATCCGGGATATGAGTGTTTTGGAAGAACCGCCGGTGGACCGCCTTCCGATCCAGACGTATGTGATGGAATACAATGAAGAAATGGTACGGGAGGCTATTCAGCGGGAACTTTCACGGAACGGGCAGGTATACTATGTGTACAACCGGGTTAACGATATCGATGAGCTGGCTGGCCGCATCCAGAAGCTGGTGCCGGAAGCCAATGTGGTCTTTGCCCACGGGCAGATGAGCGAGCGGCAGTTAGAGCGGATCATGTCGGATTTCGTCAACGGGGAGATCGATGTGCTGGTATCCACAACCATCATTGAAACCGGCCTGGATATCCCCAATGCCAATACCATGATTATCCATGATGCAGACCGGATGGGCCTTTCCCAGCTTTATCAGCTCCGGGGACGGGTGGGCCGTTCCAGCCGGACCTCTTATGCTTTCCTGATGTACCGGCGGGATAAGATTCTGAAAGAAGAGGCGGAAAAGCGGCTTCAGGCCATAAAGGAATTTACGGAACTTGGTTCCGGCATCCGGATCGCCATGCGGGATCTGGAGATCCGCGGCGCCGGAAACGTCCTGGGCGCCGAACAGCATGGACATATGGACGCAGTGGGATATGATCTGTACTGCAAACTCCTGAATCAGGCAGTGAAGATGCTGAAGGGACATAAAGATAAAGAAGAGGATGATTTTGAGACGGCCGTGGAGTGCGACATTGACGCTTATATTCCGGCAAATTACATTAAGAACGAATATCAGAAACTGGATATTTATAAACGGATTTCTGCCATTGAGAATGAAGAAGAAGAGTTTGATATGCGGGATGAGCTGATTGACCGGTTTGGAGATATTCCCAGATCTGTGGAGAACCTTCTGACCATTGCGGCCATAAAATCCATGGCCCATCAGGTTTATGTAACCGAGGCGGTGATTGGAAGAAGGGAGTTTAAGCTGACTCTTTATCCCAAGGCAAAACTGGACCCTGCAGGCATTTCTGAGGCTGTGACGGCCTTTAAAGGCGCTCTTACGCTGACCATGGGAGAGGCGCCGGTGCTTTCCTACCGGGAACGGAAACCAAAACAGGGAGGACAGCCGTTAATCGAGCCTGTAAAGGAAGTTCTGCGCATCCTCCTTCCTTATTCAGACTGCAGTCAGGGGGCTGGCGAAAAGGCGTAAAAATAAAAAAGAATCAACTTTTCTTTGGCCAAGATGACGGAGAAAAGCTATGGAATTGAAAAAAAAGCAGGTGCTTTGTAAAATTTGTATAAAAGCAGATACAAAGCACTTGCTTTTTTCTATGGTTTTAGTATCATAAAAACAGAGGATTTCGTTTGACTTTCCTGGACTGCGGGAGTATAATGACATTGTTAAATAAATAACGTTAATTTAATAACGAATTTTAACAGGAGGATGATAAGAGATGGCAACTAAGACCAATGCACCGGAGCCCACAATCATTGACAACGTAGAAGCACTCCAGGCGCGCATGAAAGAGATGCGCAAGGCACAGGAAATTTTTGCTACTTACACACAGGAACAGGTAGACAAAATCTTTTTTGCCGCTGCCATGGCAGCAAACAAGGCAAGAATTCCTCTGGCAAAAATGGCTGTAGAGGAGACCGGCATGGGTGTAGTTGAGGACAAGGTTATTAAGAACCACTACGCTGCCGAGTATATTTACAATGCATATAAAAACACCAAGACCTGCGGAGTCATTGAGGAGGATACCGCTTACGGCATTAAGAAGATTGCCGAGCCGATTGGTCTGATCGCTGCTGTTATTCCGACCACCAATCCTACTTCTACCGCGATTTTCAAGACTCTGATCTGCTTAAAGACCAGAAACGCGATCATCATCAGCCCTCACCCCAGAGCAAAGGCCAGCACCATTGCCGCAGCTAAGGTGGTATACGATGCGGCTGTTGCAGCAGGCGCTCCGGAAAACATCATCAGCTGGATCGATGTTCCCAGCCTGGAACTGACCAATGAGGTTATGAGAGAGTCTGATACCATCCTGGCCACCGGCGGCCCGGGTATGGTAAAGGCAGCTTACTCCTCCGGCAAGCCCGCATTAGGCGTAGGCGCAGGAAACACTCCTGTTATTATTGACGATACTGCAGATATCAAGCTGGCGGTTAACTCCATTATCCATTCCAAGACCTTTGACAACGGTATGATCTGCGCTTCCGAGCAGTCTGTAACCGTAGTCGGCGATATCTACGATGCAGTAAAGAAAGAATTTGAATACAGAGGATGCTACTTCTTAAAAGGCGACGAGCTGGACAAGGTGCGCCACACCATCTTAATCAACGGCGCATTAAATGCCAAGATCGTAGGACAGTCCGCATATAAGATCGCTCAGCTTTCCGGTGTTAATGTACCGGAGAAGACCAAGATCCTGATCGGCGAAGTAGAGTCCGTAGATATTTCCGAGGAGTTTGCGCATGAGAAGCTGTCTCCGGTACTGGCGATGTATCGGGCAAAGGATTTTGACGAGGCAATCGCAAAGGCAGAGCGTCTGGTAGCAGACGGCGGCTATGGCCATACCTCTTCCCTGTATATCCATCCGGCTCAGAAGGAAAAGATCATGAAGCATGCAGAGGCTATGAAGACCTGCCGTATCGTGATCAATACACCTTCTTCTCACGGCGGCATCGGTGATCTTTACAACTTCAAGATGGCTCCGTCCCTGACTTTAGGGTGCGGTTCCTGGGGCGGAAACTCTGTTTCCGAGAACGTAGGCGTAAAGCACCTGTTAAACATCAAGACCGTGGCGGAGAGGAGAGAAAATATGTTGTGGTTCAGAGCGCCTGAGAAGGTATACTTCAAGAAGGGCTGCATGCCGGTAGCATTAGACGAGTTAGGAACCGTAATGGGCAAGAAGAAATGCTTCATCGTTACCGACTCCTTCTTATATAAGAATGGTTATGTTAAGCCGATCGAAGAGAAGTTAGACCAGATGGGAATTCAGCACACCTGCTTCTACGAAGTAGCTCCCGACCCCAACCTGTCTTCCGCAACTGCCGGAGCAAAGGCCATGACTGCTTTCGAGCCGGACTGCATTATCGCGTTAGGCGGCGGTTCCGCTATGGACGCAGGCAAGATCATGTGGGTAATGTATGAGCATCCTGAGGTAGACTTCTTAGATATGGCAATGCGCTTTATGGATATCCGCAAGAGAGTATATACTTTCCCGAAGATGGGCGAGAAGGCTTACTTTGTAGCAATCCCCACCTCTTCCGGTACCGGTTCCGAGGTAACGCCTTTTGCCGTTATTACTGATGACCGCACAGGCACCAAGTATCCGCTGGCAGATTACGAGCTGCTTCCCAAGATGGCTATCATCGATGCTGACAATATGATGACGCAGCCCAAGGGCTTAACCAGCGCATCTGGCGTAGATGCTCTGACTCATGCTCTGGAGGCATATGCATCCATCATGGCTACGGATTATACCGATGGCTTGGCACTGAAGGCTATGAAGAGCATATTCGAATACCTGCCCAGCGCATATGAGAACGGGGCAAATGATCCGATCGCCCGGGAGAAGATGGCAGACGCTTCCTGCATGGCCGGTATGGCATTTGCCAACGCATTCTTAGGCGTATGCCACTCCATGGCACACAAGCTGGGCGCATACCATCACCTGCCTCACGGCGTTGCCAATGCGCTGTTAATCAGCCATGTGCTGCGCTTCAATGCAGAGGAAGTTCCGCCGAAGATGGGTACCTTCTCCCAGTATCAGTATCCCCACACCCTGGCACGCTACGCAGAGTGCGCACACTTCTGCGGCGTATGCGGCAAGGATGACAAGGAGACTCTGGAACTGTTCATCCAGAAGATTGAGGATCTGAAGGCAAGAGTAGGCATCAAGAAGACCATCAAGGAGTACGGCATCGATGAGAAGTATTTCTTAGAGACTCTGGATCAGATGGTAGAGGATGCTTTCGACGATCAGTGTACCGGTGCAAACCCGAGATATCCGTTAATGAGCGAGATCAAGGAGATGTACCTGAAAGCATACTACGGCAATTAATCATGTATTAAGGAGGGCATAAAGGCAATGGAAGCAACGAACAAGAAAGTTATCTTTACAAGACCGCACAAGACGATCTATGCCACTGAGGATAAGATCATCAAAGTATTTGATAACCGCTATACCAAGGCTGATGTATTAAATGAGGCCCGCAACGAAGCTCTGGTTGAACTGAACACCGACTTAAACATACCTTCTCTGGTATCTGTTGAAGAGACCCCGGAAGGCTGGTGCCTGGTTCGTGATAAGGTGGAGGGAAAGACCCTGCAGCAGATGATGGACGAGGAGCCGGAAAAGCTGGAGACCTACATGGAGATGTTTGTAGACCTGCAGCTTAAGGTACACAGCCAGAAGGTAAATACCATCAAGAGACTGCGCCATAAACTGATGGATCAGATCAACAGCTTAAAGGATCTGGATGCGACTGCCCGCTATGAGCTGGCTACCCGCCTGGAGAGCATGCCCAAGCACACCAAGCTGTGTCACGGCGATTTCAACCCCACCAATGTCATTGTGGACAAGTACAATAAGATGTGGATCATTGACTGGGCTCACGCTGCACAGGGAAATGCATCCGCTGATGCAGCAATGACGTATCTGCTGTTCTCTCTGGAAGATCATAACCGAGCAGAACTGTACATGAAGCTTTTCTGCGAGAAGAGCGATACCGCCCGTCAGTATGTGAACCGCTGGCTTCCCATCGTGGCAGCAGCCCAGCTGACCAAGAAGAAGGAAAAAGAAAAAGAGTTCCTGATGAAGTGGATCGACGTAGTAGAGTACGAATAAAGCATGTATTAAAAACCAAATAATAATCAACCGTAAATCAACCAAAAATCAAATAATGTCCCTTTGGCGCCGCCTGGAGTTCCCCCGCAGGAATCCGGGCGGCGCTTTTTTGCGAAGTATCCAGCAAGATGCGCCTTGTGGGATTTGCGCATGTCAATCCGGTCAGGGAAAGAAATTTCCATATCTGATGGGGATTATGCAGAAGTTTGTGGATTTTAAGGTTTTAAAGGTTCAGAATCTCTGCATAATTACTAAAACGGCAAAAAAGCAATGTTTTGAGTTGGAAAAAATCCGGGATTCCTTTATAATTTACGTGTGCAGAAAATGCAGATACAAGCAGCAAATAAGGGGAAATGTGTATGAGGATAGCGGTGTGTGATGATGAGTCGCTGGTTTTGGAACGTATGAAGGCTTCGGTGAAAAAGATGCCGGAAGTGCAGGCATGCGATACGTTTTTGGAGCCGGAACAGCTTCTGGAAGCAGTCAGGAGCGGATGCAGATATGACATTGTGATTATGGATATCGAGTGGAACGGGAAAGAAGCAGGAATTGCAGCTGCGGAAAAGCTGGGCAGGCTGGATGGGGAGGCAAGGATCATTTATATGACCGGCTATACCAGACAGTATGTGCAGCAGATTTTCCTCAGGCCGGCCAATCTAAGCGGTTTCCTGATGAAGCCGGTGGATGAGGAACTTTTGAAGGAGAATGTGCGGAAGGTTATGGAGGAGCGGGAGGCGTCCAAGCGGGGGCTTCTGGTAAAGAGCAAGAGTACGGTTCTGTCTATTCCCTTTGATATCATCTTATATCTGGAAAGTGCAGGCCATGTGGTAACGATTCATACCAGGAATGAGCAGCACAGCTGTTATGACCGTCTGGAAAAGCTCATGGGACGCCTGCCGGAAACCTTTCTTCAGTGCCATAAAAGCTATATAGTAAATATGAATGAGATCCGGCGGATTGAGAGAAACCGGATCATCATGACAAATGAGACAGAGATCCCAATCAGCAAATCCCGGTACGGAGACACAAGAAGCCGGTATTTTCGCTATATGGCGGGGATGCTGTTTGCGGATGGCGGGAAGTCATGAGAGAGATTGTGATTGGAATGATCTGGGGACTGGGGCTGATGGCGGCCATGCTGGTTACGGTTCGGCTGTACCGGGGAGATTTTAACCGCCGTCATCTCTTCCTTTTTTACGGGTTTACCGGCCTGGCGGGGATTGTGCTGCGCCTTTTTGGGCTGGCTTCCGGCCTTCCGGTAGATATCCTGAGCGTTTTCGGTATGATGGGAATTGCCTGGGTTACGTGGCGGATTACCGGTGAGACGCCTGGAAGGGTTGCTACTGTATTCGGACTGCTTCTTATCGGGGCAGCTTTCTGTGAAATTCTTTCGGGGATTCTTTTCTTCCGGGGACCGGCGCTTTTGATTCCGGAAATCTGGAAGTCGGAACAGATGACGGCCGCTGCCGCTTTTGGCAATGTGATCTGGGTGGCCTATCTTGCGGTGACAGCCCAGCTGTGGCTGCAGCTGGAAAAAAAATGCACCGCTTCCAACGGCAGGCAGGTAAGCTTTTTGATCATAGTGGAGGCGGTGTGTCTGATCCTTTTGATGACTGCAGTTTACTGTCAGGCCCTGGACTGGAACTGTGCAGTAGCAGCCGGTATCATTCTGCAGATTTTGGGGACCCTGGGGTTTGCACATCTGCAGTTAAAGTATGAAGACGTGAAAAATATGGAGGAACAGGTAAAGCGTCTGGAACTGCAGAATCAGGAGGAGTATGAGCGGTATGTGGAACTGGAACGGAAATACCGGCAGCTTCATCAGATCCGCCATGATTTTAATAATCAGCTTACTACGGCCTATTATCTGATGCAGGCGGGAAAAGAAGAGCGGGCTTTTCAGCTTCTGGATGAGATGGAGGATATGCTGGAAGGAGGCAGGGAAGGTGAGAGCAAGAAAGGTTCGGTGCGGTAAGGTCATGGAACGGTTTGGATTTCTTCTGCTGCCGGCGGGGCATATTCTGCTTCTGGGACCGATAGCGGCGTGGATCATAAGAGGCGGAAGGGGAATGGATCTGCTGTGGGGCGCAGCAGTACTATGTCTGATGGTGCTGGCAGACGGATGTCTCTTTCGGCTGCTTATCTATCAGCGAAAAAAGGAACGGCTTTTGGAGCAGATTCTGGATTATCAGCATATGGAGCAGTTAAACCGGACCAGAGAGCTGGTAGCCAGGGAGCGGCGCAGAGAGGCGGATGCTCTGCGGATACAGCTTAAGGATGAGCTTAAGCAGGTCCGGGAACTCATCCGCAAGTCCGGGAAGGAGGCGGAATCGGACCGGGAACGTGTATCCGGGCGCGTGGGAGAAACGCTGGACGGTTTCTTGCGCACGGCCAGGCAGAAGGATGGAGCGGAATTCTGCGGCAATGCACTGGTGAGTACGGTGCTGGAGGAAAAGCTGCGGGCCTGCGAAACTTTTCAGATTCGTCTGGAAGCAAAGGTTTATGTTCCTGCAGGAATTGCTATTCGCAATTATTATCTTTGCAGCGTGTTTTCCAATCTTCTGGATAATGCCATAGATGCCTGCCGGGCGCTTCCTTCAGCGGCAAAAGAGAGGACGATTTCAGTAATGGCGGATGTACGGGGAGATTACCTGTTTGTCCGGGTCACAAATCCGGCCAGAAGGGAGTATGCGGAAAGGCCGGACAAAATGGGACACGGTATGGGCCGGGAGATCGTAGGGCGGATTGCCCGTGCCTGCCAGGGAGAGTACTGGACTGCCATGGAGGATGGAGTCTATACGGCGGCGGTGGTGCTGCAGATCGGAACCGAAGAATAAAGCAGAATAAGATACAGGAAAAAACTGCCGGATCCATGAGAGGACCTCATGACTCCGGCAGTTTTTGCTGATTTTATATGAAATATACGGTTATTTTTGTATAAAATACACCTGTTTTTGCAAGGCGCCACATGGGAAAGGCCAGTTTTGCTATAATGTCAAAGTAGTCCTGCATAATTTTGGGTATGGTCAGGACAACAGAAAATACATGGATAAGGAGACGGGAGTATGAATTTAACCAGATGCAGCAATGGACATTATTATGATGCAGATACCTATGCTTCCTGCCCGCACTGCGGCGGTGCGGCTGTGGAAAACAAGACGGTTTCTTATGACAGCGGTCCCACACAGAGCCTGGCGGACACAGTGGATCTGGACAGCTTCAGGAATGCAGAGGCAGATTCTGCGCGGAATATTCCGGCGGCAGAACCGGCAGGAGGATTTGATCTGGATGATGCCAAGACCATAAGCATTTACCAGAACAGCAAGGTGGATACCGTGCAGATGTCTCCCATTGTGGGATGGCTGGTATGCACCAAGGGCAAGTTTTACGGACAGGATTTCCGCTTAAAGAGCGGCCGGAATTTCATCGGAAGAGGCAGCGATATGGATGTCTGCCTGGCAGGTGAGAGCACGGTTTCCAGAGACCGCCATGCTACCATTATTCATGAGCCAAGACAGAATGTATTTATTGCCCAGCCGGGGGAATCCAGAGAACTTTTCTATGTAAACGGCAATGTAGTCCTTACGCCGGTCCAGCTTAAGAAAAATGATGTGCTGCAGATCGGGAATGTACAGCTTATGCTGATTCCCTGCTGTGACGATGCATTTAACTGGAACGAAGAAAAAGAGGACTGACGATAGGAGGATGATTATGAAAAAGCGAATGAAAATGGGACTGCTGGTACTCGCGGCACTTGTTATGACAGGATGCCTGACCGGCTGTGCGTCTTCAAATCCAAATGATATTCAGAATATGGCAACGGATATGGTGAATGCAGTCAGCGCCTTTGGAGGGCTGATCACATTGCTTGGCCTGGCCTTTGCCCTGATTATTTATTTCGTGGAAGGTTATGCAATTATGTGTACCGGACATAAGGCAAAGATAGAAGGAGACTTTATGCCCTTTGTTCCCATTGCCAGACAGATCTATCAGATGAAGATCGCAGACTGCCCGGTGTGGTACATATTTTTCTTTGGAACCAGCACCATTACCGTATGCTCTGTGATGCTGATCTGCTTCTTGCTTTGGATGGTCATTGAGAGCATCCCGATTATTACGGCGCTGATTATTATCTATGTGCTGGCCAATATGGTTTTCACTTTCTTATATTACCAGAAGTATTACAAGGCATTTGGATTTAACCCCAATACTGCCTGGTTAAACATTATTCCCAGCTTCGGCGTAGTTGCCCTGGTATTCGGCATGCTGATTGCATTTTCCAATGATATTCATTACGGTGATTACGTAGATCCCAGCAAGCTGCCTGGCGTTCCTGGAAGCGGGGAAAAGAAGAGCTCTAATAAGGGCGTTATCGTGGGTGTTTCCGGAAAGTATGAGAATGCCAGCTTTGACATGGAAGACGGCGCGGAGCTGGTATTCGGACGTTCTCCCCAGGAGGCCAACATTGTATTTGATCAGGTTCACGCAGATGTGAGCCGGAAACACTGCTCTGTGCGGTTTGACGGACGGAACAACCAGTACATTGTAACCGATTTCTCCGCCACAGGCACGTATACGGACGGCGGAGTCCGTCTGGAGAAAAATCAGCCGAAGCAGTTATCCAGAGGTACGGTGATTTATCTGGGAGGCAGCAAACAGAATGCCTTCCGTCTGAATTAACAGCCGGCGAAAACGCCTGGCAGTGCAGCCATAATCAGGCCGGCGGGAAAGGTTTAAAGAAATTTAGACTGACTCGGCGGCCTGATTGCCTGTAGGGAGGCGGCAGCGGTTTTCGGAATTATAAGGTAGAGGAGAAGGCATGGTTTCATATCATTTAATCAGTCATGACGGCGGAAGAGAAAATAATGAAGATTATATAGGAATGTATCAGGATGGTTCGGCATACTGTTTTGTTCTGGCAGACGGACTGGGCGGACATGGAAAAGGCGAGGTGGCTTCCCGCCTGGCGGTGGAAGCTTCCGTGCAGGCCTTTGCGGCAGGAGGACCGGGAGAGGAAGTCCTCAGAGTCTCCTTTGAGAATGCCCAGAAGGCGATTCTGGCAGGGCAGAGGGAGGATTATCAGGCCAGGGATATGAAGACGACGCTGGTGGTTCTCCATGTAGGGGAGGAGCGGATCTGGTGGGGACATATCGGCGACAGCCGCCTTTACTATTTTCAGAACCGGAAGCTGCAGAAAAGGACACTGGACCACAGTGTTCCCCAGATGCTGGTGGCGGCGGGGCAGCTTAAGGAGAAGCAGATCCGGAACCATCCGGACCGGAACCGCCTTCTGCGGGTGCTGGGAGTGGACTGGGATTCCCCAAAGTATCAGCTGGCGGAGCCGGAAGCAAGAGGCGGCCGGCAGGCCTTTCTCCTGTGTTCAGATGGATTTTGGGAGCTGATCGATGAAAAAAAGATGCAGCACTGCCTGAAAAAGTCCGGATCTCCCGCCCAGTGGCTCCAGATGATGGAGCAGATCGTGGAAAAAAACGGCCAGGGCAGAAATATGGATAACTATTCTGCCATAGCGGTCTGGATAGAATAAGGAGGCGTTTGCGATGGCAGTAATCCGCTGCTCTCAGGGCCATTATTATGACGATGAAAAGTTTTCCCATTGCCCGCACTGCGGGATTTTCGGGACACAGGGAACGGAAGCGGGGGCCGGCGGCGGGCGCCGGCAGACTGACGGAGAAAGACCGGCGGCGGGCCGGAGAAAAGGCTTGTTTGGCTGGCTTGACCGGGAGCAGACGATAGCATTTCCCTCAGGAAAGGCGGGAAAGGAAGAGGGGCGTAAGGCATCTTCAGAAGCCGCCTTTTCCGGCGGGGAAGGCCATGGGGAAAAGATGGATGGAGACAGTACCATTGCCCTTCAGTCTTCGAAAGATGACGGAGAGGGAAGGACCATCGGGATTTATTCCGGTCAGAAGGGAAATGACTATGTGACAGGATGGCTGGTCTGTGTAAAGGGCCCTGAAAAGGGACGGGATTACCGGCTGCACCATGGTTTTAACCGGCTGGGAAGGGGCCTTGCTATGGATGTGCAGATCATGGAAGATGGGGCAATAAGCAGGGACTGCCACTGCTCTGTGGTTTATGACGGAAAAGCAAATCAGTTTTCTCTGCTGCCGGGAAACGGTACCCTTACTTACCGGAAGGGAAGACTGGTTACAGAGCCGGAACGGCTGGAAGACGGAGATGAAATCACCGCGGGAGAAAGCAGCTTTGTGCTGGTTTTCTTCTGCAGGGAGGGAAGAGTATGGGACGAGGACGAAGAAAGAAAATTTTAAGCGTGCTGCTGTCATCAGGCCTTTTGCTGGCTTCGATGACGGGAGGAGAGGATGCCTGGGCCGCGTCCCCGGTTCTGAGTCAGTCAGAGACAGCCGCTGCAGCCCAGACGGAGGCGGCTTTGCCGGTTCCGTCTGAGGGAAGTGTGCTGGAGGGAGCCCAGGGACGGATCGAGCAGGTGTATGTAAACCTGCCGGAAGCAGTTATGTACGGCTCCGGAATAAATACGGATGAGCTTTCCGGCGCAGAGGCTTATCTGGCCCAGGAAAAACTTTCTCTGGTAAAAACCGGCACATTTGCAGAACTGGAAGAAGGAATCTGCTATTATGTGCTGCTGGATATTTCCGGTTCCATTCCGGACCGGTATTTTGCAAAGGTGAAGGAAGGAATTCAGAACCTTCAGAACAGTCTGGGCGAGAAGGATAAACTGATTTTGTGCGCCTTCGGGGAAGAAGTGACCCTGGCAGCAGACGGAAACCAGACGCCGGAGTCCATGGCCGGAATTCTGGCAGGTCTGGATAATAATGACCAGAAGACACTTTTATTCGAAGGAATCGACCGGGCGGCAGCTCTGGCCTCCGGAGCGGAGGGCGAGGAATGCCGGCGGAAAGTTCTGGCTGTGATCTCAGATGGTGAAGATATCGCTGTGGGAAAGAAGATGGCAGCGGAGGCACAGGAAACATTAAAGGAGACCGGCCTTCCGGCTTACGCGTTCTGTATCCGGGATACGGCCACTGTGAATATCAACAGCTTCGGTGAATTTGCCAGAACTTCCGGCGGAGATATGATAACCTTTCAGCCGGATGAGGGGGCGCAGATTCTGACGGATCTGGCGGCACGCCTTCACCAGGATGTTTACGCGGAATATAAGGCAGATACCAATATAGTTACCAATCAGGAAGAGACCTTCAGCCTCCGGCTGGCAGACGGCAGAGTGCTGACCCGGGATGTAATGAATGTATATTGGATTCCCGATGAGGAGGCCCCGTATCTGTTAAGCGGCACCATGGCCGGGGACCGTCAGATCAAGCTGACCTTCAGTGAGGCGGTGACCGGCCTGGAGGCGGCGGCCAATTACCAGGTTTCTTTCGGGGGAGAGCCGGTGGGCGTAACCGGTGTGGCTTATGATAAAGAAGATGAGACCAGTGTTGTTCTGACTCTGGCAGAGCCGCTGGCTAATGGAAATTATGAGATACGCTGTTCCAATATCGTGGATGTTTCTATGGAAAAAAATCCCATAGAAGGAAGTCTGGATATGGCAGTTACCGAAATTCCGGAGCCGGAAGAGGTGGTGGAAGAAGAGCCGGCAGACTACACCGGCGTGCTGTTTTTGGTATTTGCCGCTGTGGCAGCGCTGGCTGTTGTACTGGCAGTAAAATTTGGGAAAAAGAAGCCGGAGGAGAAAGCAAAGGAGATTCCGGAAGGCGGAGACCATTCGGTGGTGGCTCTTAATTCTGCCGATTCCAGACAGCACATAAGTATGGATTCCCGGACGCCGGTGATCATTCAGGCAGTGATCCTTGTAAAGGGCAAAAATCCGGCAAAAACCCGGTGGGAATTAAACCGAAGCCTGATCGTAGGGCGGGCGTCCATCTGTGATATCTTCTTTGATGATGCCCAGATGTCCAGACAGCATTTCTGTCTGGAACGGGAGGGGGACAGCATTCTGATCTCCGATCTGGAATCCACCAACGGAACCAGTGTAAACGGGATTGCCATTAAAAAGAGACGGCAGCTTAAGCCGGGTGATACGATCGAAGCCGGTTCGGTGAAGATTACGGTAAGGTGGTGACGGAATGGTACAGGAGCGCTGCCCCAATTGCTTTGAACCCGGTTATCGGGGCGGAAGCTGCGGCAGGTGCGGATTTCAGGCATCGTATGATAAGCGGAGCGTGCGTGCACTGCCTGCAGGCGTGGTATTAAAGCGGCGGTATTATCTGGGACGGCTTCTGGGGGAAGGCGGATTCGGAATTACTTATAAGGCATATGATCTGCAGGGGGGACGGCTTTGTGCCGTCAAAGAGTATGCGCCGGCAGGGATGACTCTGCGGGGAGCGGATAAGAGAAAGCTGGTGCTTTCCAGCAGGGAAAAGCAGGAGCCGTACCGGGCCGGACTCCGGCGCTTTATGGAGGAGGCACAGATCTTAAGCCGCCTGGAACGGATTCCGGCGGTGGTGGATATTACGGACAGTTTTCAGGAGAACGATACGGCATACTTTGTTATGGAATTTCTGGACGGGGCTGACCTTCGCCAGATCGTAAAGGCCTCCAAAATGCGGCTGCCTGCGGAGGAGATTACCGACATTATCCTTCAGGTGGCGGTGGCAATGGACATTATCCATACCAGAACGAAGATCATCCACCGGGATATTACGCCGGACAATATTTATATTACCAGGGACAAGAAGGTAAAACTGATCGATTTCGGCAGTGCCAAGCAGACGGTGACCGGATATGAGGGAGGGCTTTCTGTGGTGCTGAAGCCCAAGTTTGCGCCTCCGGAGCAGTTTTCTTCCAGAATGATCCAGGGCAGCTATACGGATGTATATGCTTTGGCGGGCACGTATTATTACGCGCTGACGGGGAGGATGCTGCCGGCTGCTCCTGACCGGTTAAGCGGAGCCAATTATGTGCCGCTGAAACAGATGAATCTGGGAATTCCGGACAGTGTATCCGATGCGGTGGACCGGGCGCTGGCATTAAATGTAAATCAGAGGACCCAGACCATGCAGGAGTTTATCCAGGGAATTGCAGGCGGGCTTCAGAAACGGCCCATTCAGGCTCCGCAGCCCTGCATCCAGATAACAGCAGGTCCGGAGGCCGGAAAACGATGGCCCATTCCGTCCGGTGTGCCGGTAAGCCTGGGACGGGGGGCGGCTGCCCAGCTGCAGATGCACCAGCCGGAGGATGTAAGCCGTATCCACTGCCAGATCACATGGCTTCCTGAAAAAAGGAAATTCCGGATTCAGGATCTGTCTACCTATGGAACTTTTTATCAGGGGCGCCGGTTAAATAAGGGAACCTTATACGATGTGGCGCCGCCGGCGAAACTGATGCTGGCCAGTCCCCTCTGTGTGATTGAACTGGGACTTTATTAAAACAACAAGGTTGGAGTATTTATGAATAGGATGGAAGAGCTGAGGGAAGAGAATCCGCGATTTGAAACCGGTATCAGCAGCATTATCGGGACAAGAAGCTATCAGCAGGATTTTGCTTTTCTCTATACGGACCGCCGGGATCTGGCAGCTCTGGTATGTGACGGCATGGGCGGTCTGGAAGGCGGTGAGAGAGCCAGCCGGACAGCCGCAGAATTATTTGCTGCAGATCTTAAGGAGAATGGTCCGGGGGCCAATATTCCGGGCTTCCTTCAGCGGGAGGCAAAACGGATGGACAAAGCGGTAAGCGGCCTGAAAAACGGGGAGGGAAAACCCTTAAAGGCCGGAACTACCATGGTGGGCGTTTACTGCAGAGGAAATGAGATGAACTGGGTTTCGGTGGGAGACAGCCGGATCTATGTGATCCGGGGCGGGCAGATCGCGGCTCAGACCAGGGACCATAATTACAGGCTGCTGTTAAAAGAGCAGCTTGCTGCCGGGCAGATTACCCGGAATTTTTACGAGACGGAAGAAAAAACGCCTCAGGCAGAGGCGCTGACCAGTTTTCTGGGGATGAACGGGCTGCGGCTTTTGGATGTAAACCGGACCCGGAACGGGAATCTCCAGGGGGCGCGGACGCTGCTTCCGGAAGATATTGTGCTGCTGTGCAGCGACGGCGTTTATAAAAGCTTAAGCGACAGCCAGATCCTTGCCATGGTGCGGGACAATGATATCGACATGAATATTGCCGCCGACCGGCTGACGGCCATGGCCCTCCGGTACGGCGTACGAGGGCAGGATAATACAACGGTGATTTTGCTGCGATACCGGGGGGAACAGGAGGAAAGCTGATGATACGCTGTCTGAATTGCATGGAAATATTTGACGAGGTGTACGGCGTCTGCCCGCACTGCGGCTTTATACCGGGATCTCCGCCCAAGGAGGCTTATCATCTTTTTCCAGGTACCGTGCTGCGGGGCCGCTATATTGTAGGAACTACAGTGGGTTTCGGCGGTTTCGGTATTACCTACCGGGCCTGGGATAAGACGCTGGATAAGATGGTTGCCATCAAGGAGTTTTATCCCAACGGGCTGGTAAACCGGGTGCCGGGTGAGAAGACGGTGATTATTTATTCGGGAAACCGGGCGAATGAATTTGAAAACGGAAAGATCCGCTTCCTGGCGGAGGCCAGAAACATGGCCATGTTCAACACCCATCCGAATATTGTAAATGTATATGAATTTTTCGAAGAAAACAATACGGCTTACATTGCCATGGAATTTTTAAAAGGGATGTCTTTTAAGCAGTATATTGCAGCCCAGGGAGGAAAGATCGGCTGGCAGACAGCTGTCAGCGTGGTTTTGTCGGTGCTTGACGGCTTAAAGGAGATTCACCGGGCAAAGATCATCCATCGTGATGTAAGTCCGGATAATATATTTCTGGTGCCTACCGATGATGGGAAGGACTACCGGATCAAACTGATTGACTTCGGTGCGGCCCGGTTTGCAAGCGGCGAGGAGGAAAAGACCTTGTCCATTATCTTAAAACCAGGCTATGCGCCGCCGGAGCAGTATCGGAGCAAAAGCCGGCAGGGACCGTGGACCGATCTGTACGCAGTAGGAGCGGTGCTTTACCGGGCCATCACCGGAATCATGCCGGAAGAGTCGGTGAACCGGATGGTGGAGGATCATTTAAAGCCGCCCATTGAAATCGTGCCGGAAGTACCCCAGTATTTAAGCGACAGCATTATGCGGGCCATGGCGCTGAACCAGGAACTGCGGTTCCAGAATGTGGACCAGTTCCGGGAAGCCATACAGAACAAAGCGAAGGTGCGCAGTGTCAGCGGAGAACTGAAGAGGCGGAAAACCATCCGGGGTGTAAGCATTGCCGGAATCTGTCTGGTGGTGCTGGCCGCTTCGGCGGTGTGCGTACAGATCTACCGGGGCAAGCAGCAGGCTCTTTATAATATTGAAGCACAGCTGACGGTCAGCATGCCGGATCTGAACGGAGAGAAGGAAGAACAGGTGCAGGCGGCGGGAGTCCTCGGCAGTGAAGGAGAGACCCAGGATGGCCGGGCCTATGAGCTGGTTTCCTCTGACGATATGCTGGCGCAGATGCTTAAAGAGTATCAGGGGAGTTTCCAGAAGGTGGAAGTAGAAGCCGGCCGGTGCGTTTCACGGGAGGCATATGGGGAAGCTCTTTCGGAAGAGATTTCTTCGGGGAGCCTGCCTTCCGTCTTTGAGTCCACGGGCATCGGACCGGAGGACAAGGAGCTGTGGGAAGCGCTGGGAAGCCTGGAAGCTGCCTATGAGGCTGTTGATGAGAAGGAGTATTATTTTCTGGGAGATGAGGCCTTTCAGGAGGCCTTCGGGCAGGAGAAAAAGCAGATGCCAGTTTCCTTTTCTGCACCGGTACTGTATGTAAATACGTATCTGATGCCGGAGGATGCCATTCCCGATGATATCCGGAGCGTGGACCAGCTTGTGGATGGAGATGGAAAGATCAGCTACTGCGTAAGCAGCAGGGAGAGAGAAATGTACCGGGAGGCCTTTGGCGTACCCCAGGAAGAACTTTCCAAAGCAGAGTACGCCCCCTTTGAAGAGACGGAAAGGGAAGATGCCTTCGGGTATGAACCGTTCCTGCGCAGGGAGACGGTTTATTATCTGGGCAGTACCGATGACTATGAAGCAGTGCGCGCCAGCCTGGGCGGCATATATAAGATGGTGGTGCTGACCGGACTTCAGGAAGAAGGAAAGGTAAAAGGCCGGTTTACCCACCTCTGGAGCATTAATGGCTCTCTGGAGGGCCAGGCAAAGCAGGCGGCGGACAATCTGGTGTATTATCTGCTGGGAGAGTCGGCTCAGGATGTATTCAACCTGCAGAACGGCAACGGATTATCCTTAAATAAAAATATGATGGAAACGTATGTGGACGGCAATGATGAGTTCCAGGAGATTCTGGACCATCTGGACAGTCTGCAAATGGAGTATGGAAGTGAGGAGCGGTCATGAGACGATGTCTGCAATGCATGAATGAATATCCGGAGGAATATGAGGATGTATGCCCCCACTGCGGGTATGTGCACGGCGGCACGGAAAACGGCAGCGGGGACCTTCGGCCGGGGACGATTCTTCAGGGCCGCTACATTGTGGGTACAGTGTTAAAAAGCCGGGATATGGATCTTTGCTATATCGGATGGGATGCTCTTTTTGAACGAAAGGTGATGATTCAGGAATATTTCCCCAGATACTGTGCTTCCAGATCTGCAGGGGATGAACTCTCCATCTACAGTTCCAAAGAAGAGATTTATAAAAAAGGGCTGGAACTTTTTTACCGGCAGAGCCGGGAACTGATCCGCCTTTATAAAGAAGAAGATATTGTCACTTACCATGCCTGCTTTTACGGAAACAAAACGGCTTATGCGGTGATGGAGTACCGGAAAGAGCCTACCCTGGAAGAGTATATGAAGGGGAGAGCGCTAAAAAGCAGGGAAGCCATGAATTTTCTCATGGCAGCCGTCCGAAGTCTTGAGAAGGCCAGCCGGCTGGGAATCTTCCACGGAAGGCTGGATGTGTCATCTTTCTGGGTAACGGGAAACGGCCGGCTGGTGTTAAAGGATTTTGGCGCCTGGAGATACGTCAGCGGCGAGCCGGGTATTGTGGATTACGGAAGAGCCGGAGAACAGACGGATGTGTGTGGGCTGGCTAAACTTTTCTGCCGGATGATAACCGGAAAGGAAATTGCCGATGCAGATAAGCTGGATGGAGAATTGCTGCGCTGTCAGGTACAGTTAAAGCGCCATGTGACAGCCGCACTGAAACGTGCCCTGGCCCATCAGACGGATTCTCTCCGGCTGTTTGAAGAAGAGCTGGAGGGGCCTGTGCGCAGGCGCCTTGGCCGCAGAGAAAACGGCCAGAAAGGAAAGAAGAAAAAGCCGCTGCCCAAATGGATCCTGTGGGCCTGCGGAGGCGGCACTTTACTTTTGACGGCCGCCGCTGTTCTGGCTGCGTTTTTTCTGGTGCGGCATATGCAGGCTGTGGGAGAAGAGGCGGCAGAGGCAGAAACGATGGTCCGGGTCCCCAATGTGGTGAATATGGATGTAGAGGAGGCGGAACGGCAGCTTCGTGCCCACGGGCTGTCTCTGAACCAGGAAGATGCGGATTTTTCCGATGAGATTGCAGAAGGGAAGATCTCATATCAGATCCAGAAGGAGGGGACGCTGGTGGCGGAAGGGACTGCCGTCCAGGTAACAGTCAGCAAGGGGAAAGAGAAATATCCCCTTCCCATGGTGATCGGCCTTTCCAGCAAAGAAGCGGAAAAAATCCTTGCAGAGGCCGGATTTACCAATGTGACTCTGGTGGACAGTCAGGAAGAGGGCGCTTATGATACGGTGGTTTCTGTATCGGTGAACGGAGTGCCCCAGACGGCAGAACCGGAAGAAGAAGGGGAAAGTAAGGATCGGCTGGAGACCATCCTTCAGTGGCTGGAGCAGTTTTCCGGAGAAGAAACGGCAGAGACGGAACTGGTGGAACCGGACGCCGGTATTCAGCTGACAATCTGCAAGAAGGAACCGGAGACAGCGGCGGTGCAGGTGCAGGTGCCGGATGTAAAAGGATATGCGGCGTCTGCGGCAGCAGAGATCCTGACATCGGCAGGGCTGCAGGTGAACCTGACCGTAGAAAACAGCACAGAGCCAAAGGGAACGGTGATTTCCCAGGAACCGGAGGCCGGGGAGGAATATCCGGCCAATGGATATGTAACAATCCGGATCAGCCAGGGACCGGAGCAGATTATTATGCCGGATCTGCGGTTTATGGATCTGGAGGAGGCAAAAAAGGAACTGGAGGCCAGAGGGCTTAAGCTGACCAGCGTGGAAGAAAAGTACAGTGCTACTGTGGCAGAGGGAAAGATCATAACCCAGAATATTGACCTGGGTACTGCGGTACCGGAAGGACAGGGAATTGCGGTGCAGGTAAGTCTGGGAGCAGAGTCCCGGGAAGAGGAAGAGGCGGACAGACCAAGGCAGACCCAGGCGCCAAAACCGACCCAGGCGCCAACTGCGCCTGCCGCCACAACACCTGCCGCCACAACGCCTGCCGTGCCGGAAACCGCTGAAACGGCGCCTGCCGCAGCAGTTCCCGGCGGGAGTGAGGCGGCTTTGGAGACATCAGCCGGAGCCGGATCTTCTGCGGCAGATCCGGCGAAAGAAACATCGGCGGCGAAATCGGAAACGGGAGATTCATCGGGGCCGGGGAACCTTTTAGAAGATGGCGATACGGCCGGCTCTGGGAATCCCGCAGGT
>PPYE01776203.1_pt1 | contig 48639 bp, 37 predicted proteins | sample 1559881 | NCBI WGS metagenome assembly PPYE01 (sample SAMN08240022, study PRJNA423297) | Human gut metagenome, whole genome shotgun sequencing project.
ACAGTTTAGGCAACGAGATGTCCCATGCCTATGGCTGGCTGCCATAAATCAAGGGGCAAATATATAGTAACAGGAGAAAGACTCATGAAGACCAGAAAACGTGGTTTCCTCCGCACCATGGTATCTGCACTGGCCATTTTCATGGCTCTGACGCTGGCTGCTCCCGCAGCGCTGGCCAAGGGCTATGAGCTTGACAACTTTGCAGGTCCCGACAACCTCATCTACGGTGGCAAGTTCTACAGCGAGTTCAGCTCTCTGGACGAAGTGTTCGAAGCAGCCAAGAAGCTCAACGGCGAAGTCGTTGCCGAAGGCACTGTGCTGCTGAAGAACAATGGCACCCTGCCCCTGGATCCCCGCACCGATAAGATCAGCGTGCTGGGCATCCGCTCCGGCGACCTGCGCGAAGGTGTTGACGGCACTCTCGTTGAGCCCAATGCCGTGTCTCCCATGGCTGAGGGCCTGCGCAATGCCGGTTTCACGGTGAACCCCGTGCTGGAAAAGTGGTACCAGCGCGTGCCCAACCGTGTTGAGATGCAGGAAGTCGGCATCGCCGGCTTCGAGCCCCTGTTCTCCGAGGCGGTCAACCGTTCCTTTGAGAACTACAACGACGTGGCGGTGGTCGTGATCCAGCGCTGCGAGATGAAGGAAAACGTCGGCGGTTCTGTGGCTCTGACCGGTCACACCACCAACACCGGCGATGTCAACGATCCTGTGGATGGCGTGCTGGCCGGCAACCGTGCCAACGACAGCATCCGTCAGATCCAGGATCCTGTGGCTGAAGGTGCGGCTGAAACCGACGCCTACGGCTGGAAGCACGCTCATTCCGCTCAGTCCCCCGCCGAGGAAGGCGAAGTGGCGACTGTTGACGTGAATGGCGACGGCGTGATGGACAATGTGGAAGTCAAGCATGCACTGCAGCTGACCGACTCCGAAATCGCTCTGATTGATTTCGCAAAGGCCAACTTCGAAAAGGTGCTGGTTGTCTTCAACTCCTCCCACACCTTCGAAATGTACAACCTGGAGAAGGATCCTGAGATCGACGCCATGCTGTGGTTCGGCCGTCCTGGCATCCACGAGACTGGCGTGACGGCTGTGGCCGAGATCCTCAGCGGCGTGATCACCCCCTCCGGCAGCGCTTCTGCTGAGTATGTGCGTGACTTCACCGCCGATCCCACCTGGGCTAACACCAGCACCGGCCGTCAGTTCCGCTTCGGCGCTTACGGCGAAGATGTCCCCGGCGACTATGTGTACCGCTATCCCGATGAGAACGGCAAGTACCTGACCATCGATCCCGGCTCCACCGGTACCGGCGGTATCCGCGGCGTGGAATACGAAGAGGGCATCTACCTGGGCTACAAGTACTACGAGACCTTCTGGCACGAAATCGCTCAGGGCAACACCTCTCTGACTGAAGGCAAGGATCCCTCTGAATATCAGGCCATCGCTGACGCCTGGCATGATTTCAACGTTGTGTACCCCTTCGGCTTCGGCCTGTCCTACACTGACTTCGCCTTCGACATGGGCGGTATCTACACCGACGCTGCCTGTACCCAGGCTGTTGAAGGCAAGATCGACGGCGGCATCTTCGCTTCCACCGTTGAGAAGCAGGCTGACGCTACCAAGATCTACATCCCCGTGACCGTGACCAACACTGGCGACGTGGAAGGCAAGAAGAGCGTGCAGATCTACCTGACCGCTCCCTACTACGAGGGCCAGATTGAGAAGTCCTTCGTCAAGCTGGTTGGCTTCGGCAAGACCAAACTGCTCCAGCCCGGCGAGACCGACATGGTCGTCGTCGAGATTGACGTGCAGGATATTGCTTCCTTCGACTATAACGACGCCAATGCCAACGGCCATGCTGGTTGGGAACTGGATCCCGGCGAGTATGTGTTCCGTGCCATGGCCAACTCCAGCGTGCTGCGTTCTCAGCGCGTGGGCACCTATGATGACGCTTCCTTCACCATCGAAGGCGCTGTAGCCAACCTCGTGCAGGATACCTTCTCCGGCAACGAAGTGACCGCTCTGTTCTCCGATCCCGAAGCCATCGACTACTCCATCCGCACCGGCGCGTTCAACGCCGATCCCGAAGCGGGCATGACCATCCTGTCCCGTGCTGACATGGAAGGCACCTTCCCGCAGCCCCCGACCTACGCTGACCTGATCCTCAACCAGGCTGCTATCGACCGTGAGAAGCAGGTTCTGAACATGAACTCTGCCAACAACTTCAACGGCTTCTACGGCGAGATCGTTGCCGATCAGCCCAGCAGCATCGACGGCCCCGAGCATCCCTGGTATGTGGAATCCATCCCCGAGAACTGGACCCAGCAGAATCCTGCCACCATCGACGCTGACCGCGTCAACGGCAAGACCAAGGTTCAGCTGTATCAGATGGCTGGCGTGCCCCTGGACGGCTCCATCATCATCGACGGCGCTGAGTACACATGGGACGACTTCATGAACCAGCTGACCTATGACGAAATGGCCAGCCTGTGGGGCAGCACTCCCGCGGCCATCGCTTCCATCGGCAAGCAGAAGGACGCCAACGCTGACCGTCCCCTGAACCTGGGCGCGACCTTCACCTGGGCGGATGCTCCGCTGCAGGCTGCGACCTTCAACACCGAGCTGATCCGCCGCGTGGGTCAGATCTGCGGTGAGTTCGACCTCCAGAAGGGCATTACCGGCACCAGCGGCTGGTGGGGCCCCGGCGCGAACACCAACCGTTCCCAGTTCGCAGGCCGCACCAAGGAATACTACTCTCAGGATGCGATCCTGAACGGTTACATGGCTGCTGCTTCCATCTCCGGCGCTCAGAGCAAGGGTACCAACGTATACATCAAGCACTGCGCTCTGTATGATCAGGAAGACCTGAACGCCGGCACCACCGTGTGGGTCGACGAGCAGACCATGCGCGAGAACTACCTGCCCGCCTTCAAGAAGTCCATGCAGGACGGCGAATCCGCTGGCGCCATGATTTCCTGCTGGCGTCTGGGCCAGGAACAGATCTCTCACAACTACGACTTCATCACCGAGCTGTTCTCCAACGAGTGGGGCTGGTTCGGCGAGTGGGTCACCGACCACACCGGCGGCCAGGGCGGTGCGAACTGGACCAATCCTCTGGCGCCCGAAGGCGAAACCAAGTACAACTGGGTCGCCGGTAACTTCAATAGCCAGGAAGTCATCCTGCGCAACGCTGGTCTGACCATCATGGGCAGAGGCGCTGGCAGTCTGAACGGCACCTGGGATGCTACCCTGCGCGACGGCAAGGGCGGCCTGCTGGTCACCTTTGGTTCCGACGATGCTGCCATCACCAAGGAAAGCGTCGGTCAGTACTACTACATGCGTATGATGGCGCTGAAGGACCTGTACAAGGCTGCCAACTCCAAGCTGGTTGGCAACGGCGTTGACATGAGCGCGATGGCGAATGTGGCTGTTGAGCTGGTTCAGGCGGAAGCTGCCAATGTGGCTGCTCCTCTGAGCGCTGAGGCTCTCAACGGCGGCGAAATCGAGTACGTCCTGGAGGGTGCTCTGCCTGCCGGCCTGACCCTGGATCCCTACACCGGCATCATCAGCGGTCTGCCCACGGAGATTGCCAGCTCCGAAGGTACAGTCTACGCTGTGGTTGACGGCTGGATCAAGGGCTCCTGTAACTACAGCGTGACCGTGACCTCTCCCTGGTCCGCTGACCTGCCCCGTGCCCGCGTTGGCGAGGCCTACGACGGTTCCATCGCCTCCAACATCAATGCCACCGGTACCTTGGCGTACTCCGTGGCCGGCGGCAGCCTGCCCGATGGCATGGAAATTGCTGCTGATACCGGTCTGCTGACTGGCGCTCCGACCACCGAAGGCACCTACACCTTCCAGATCGCTGCAACCTTCACCAGCAAGCAGGGTTGGAGATCCGTCTCCACCACCTATGTCTCCGAGGAATTCACGATCACCGTTCGTCCTGCCAACTAATGGACAGTTAACAGGATCGAAACTCCATTTCGGTTGACTAAGGATTAGCCAAAACTGGCTCCGGATAGCCGCAATGGTTTATCCGGAGCCTTTCTGGATTGAATGGTCTGTACATTCTTGACCGTTAATTGCAAGAATCCTAAAGGATGTACATGAAAGGGGATACAAACAAGCATGAAAATCCGACTGAAGCATCTGTGTCTGGCGCTGGTTGCGTTGATGTGCCTTGTCCTGCTCAGCAGCTGCGGCAGTGCGCCTCAGCCCAAGCAAAGCGTTGCATCCATGGAAGACATCGGTATCAAGGCGCAGCCGAAGACCGCCTATACTCTCGGCGACCCCTTTGATGTGTCCGCCGGCGTCCTGAATCTTTTCTATGATGATGGCACGATCAAGGAGCTGCCCTTCACTGCAGAGGGTGTGACGATCAGTGCGCCCGATATGGAAACCGTTGGCACAAAGACGGTGAATGTGGATTATGATGGCTTCAAGGTCAGCTACATGATCACCATTGAAACGCAGAAGTACGCTGTTTCCTTTGACCTGAACTATGCGGGTGCGTCTGCGCCTGCCGTGCAGATGGTGGAAACGGGAGCATATGCTGCCCGCCCCTCTGATCCGGTGCGTGAAGGCTATCGCTTTGGCGGCTGGTACGCCGACGCCAATGCAACAACCGCCTTTGACTTCAGCGCGGCGGCCATCACAGGCGATGTTACTGTCTACGCTGACTGGACCGCCGTGTATAGCGTCACGTTTGACCTGAATGACGGCGCATCTCAGGCGACGACGGTTGTGGTGGATGCCGGTACGCCCATCCAGGAAATGATGGCGCCTGCCGCTGCCCGCGAAGGTTATGAGTTTGCCAAGTGGCACACCGATCCCGAAGCGGATACCCCCTACGATTTCACCCAGGCCGTGAGCGCCGACGTGGTGCTCTATGCGCATTGGGCGGAAATCCAGGCCGGTGCAACCATGGTTGCCGTGACCTTTGATTACAATGGCGCCGGCACCCTGACTGCCCGCACGGAAAGCATCGTCAGCGGAAATAGCGTGGAAAAGCCCCAGGATCCTGACGTGGAAGGCCGTACCTTCACCGGCTGGTTCACTGCGCCCGAAGGCGGCGAAGCCTTTGACTTCACGGCTGCTGTTACCGAGGATATCACCCTTTACGCCGGTTGGGATGTGGAGTACTACCTGGTGCGCTTCCACTACATCATCGATGGCAAGGATACTGTGATGCGTACCCGTGAAATCGATCCCGGTGCGAAGGCTGCTGCCGGTGCAGTACCCGTGGTAGCTGGTTATAAGTTCACCAATACCTGGTACACGGATGCAGAGTATACCCAGGTCTACGATTTCAAGAAGCCCGTCCATCAGGACTATAACCTGTACATCAAGCCCATGAAGGAATACCGCTTTGAGGCGGAGCACACCTTCATTGACGAGAATAAGGCCGGCGTCGGCTCCTCTGATAACTTCAGCGGCCTGAAGCTGATCTTCAAGGATAACGGCACGGCTGAAGCCAGCAATGGGTTCTGGGTCAGCGGTCTGTATTACAATACCGCCTTCGTGGAATTTGTTATTCATTCTGATGCGGCGATCAACGACGCCATGCTGCAGCTGCGCCTGTCCTCTGAGTGGGCAGACATGTACATCGCGCCCGAAGACACCAATTTCAACGGCAAGGACTATTACAGCTTCGCGATCTCTTCTGCTCCTGCGCAGGTGGATGAAGCCGGCAACGTCCTCAAGGATGAAAAGGGTTATGCCATCAGCGTGGCAGACCAGGCCCGCACCTTTGATTACACCCCCATTGCCATCACTGGTGCGATCACCTTCTCCCAGAGTATGGTCGATAAGCGTCCCTTCTCCGACTATCTGATGACGACAGAATTTGCCCTGCAGGAGGGCTGGAATGTTGTCCGTCTGACGGTCAACAATAGCCATGCCCCCTACGACGGCACCATGGAAGCGACTGCTCCCATGATCGACTGTATGAGCATTTTCACGGATGCAACGCTGACCTGGATTCCCGTGGAAGAAAATGTTGCAGATCCCAGCAGGGTGAACAACGGCTGATCCATGAAAGGTGGATGCTGAATTGAAGACATTACAAACGCTTCGCAAGCTCATCTGGAGTTTGCTGCTGCCCTCAGGGCTGCTGCTGGTTGCGTCGCTGGCGCTGTATGCCCTGACGGGCAAGACGGAGTTTTCTCCTGAATTGTCCGGCAGGGTGCTGGGGCTGGGCTGCGCCTGCATCGGGTTGGAGGGTTGTGCCATCGCCGTTGCGGCGCTGCTGCATGACGAGGGCAAGCTGATTGCCCGGCTGCTGGATGTGATCATCTATGCAGCGTATGCGCTGGGCTTGCTGACCTGGCTGTTCTATCTCGTCAACGAGGTGAACTACATCACCAATATCCTCGTTGCTATCGATGGCACAAAGATTTCATTCGTATTCCTGGCTACTGCACTGGGGTTTGCATGCGCCTGGGTGCTGGCGCTGGTGTGTGCGATGCGCTGCAGCAAGGTGCTGAAAAAGGCTGAGGAAGCGAAGCGGGAAGGAGGCGCAGAAGCATGAAAAAACGATTGCCAAAGACGCTTTTCGTCCTCTTTGTGACCCTTCTGTGTATCCTGATTCCTGCCTATGACGTAATGACTGCATACAGCGCGATGATCAACAATGCCCTGAACATTCAGAGCTACCGCGTGGTGGAGTCCGACATTGCAGCGGATTACGACTCGGAATACTTTAAGGCTGATTTCAGCGACCCGGAAGCCTATGCCAAGGCTGCGGCAGAATTATGCCGTCAGGTGGAGGCGGAAGGTCTGGTGCTGCTGACCAATCAGAACGGCGCGCTGCCCCTGCCGAAGCAGGCGAAGGTCAGCTTCTTTGCACAGGGTGCGGTGTACCCGGGTTATGGCTCTACCGGCTCCAGTGCTGCCCAAACGGATGGCTACGGTTCTCTGCGCACAGCCTTTGAAAAGAAGGGCTTCTCTGTTAACGGAGCCCTGTGGGACTGGTACGCGCAGAAGGCCGCCCGTCTGCGCCTGAATACTGTGGACGGTCTGGTCAAGACTTATCGTACCAACGAGCTCCCTTGGGAAGACGTGACTGCGGCGCAGGGCGAGTCCTTCGCTAACTTCGGTGACGCCGCCATTGTCGTGCTTACCCGTGATAGCGGTGAGGGCTTCGACGTGTCCACCAAGGGCAGCGACGGCCTGGATGGCAGCTACCTGTCCATCACCAAGGAAGAGGAAGACCTGCTTAAGGGCTTGACCGAATTGAAGCAGTCTGGCGTGTTCAAGCGTGTCATCGTGCTGCTCAACGCGGCGGTTCCCATGCAGCTTGACTTCCTCTACCGCGCAGACATCGATGTGGATGCGTGCCTGTGGGTCGGCAACATCGGCATGTCCGGTGCGATGGGTATAGCGGACGTTCTGGCGGGCAGTGTGAATCCCTCCGGCCGCCTGACCGATACCTACACCCGCGACAATTTCTCTTCTCCGGCCATGGCATCCTGGGTGTTGAATCCCAACGGTATCTTCGCCCAGCCCTATGCCAATGCGACAGAGATGAACCTGAACAGCTCGCAGCAGTACTACGGCGTGTATGTTGAGGGGATCTATGTGGGGTACCGCTACTACGAAACCCGCTACGAGGACTACGTCATCGGGCGAGATCAAAGCGGCGAGTATGATTACTCGGTCGTGGCTTTCCCCTTCGGCCATGGCCTGTCCTACACGACCTTCGCGTACAGCGACATGAAGGTAACCCGTCAGGCGGATTCGGACAGCTACGTCGTGACGCTGACTGTCACCAACACCGGCAGCACTGCCGGCCGCGAGCCTGTGCAGATCTACCTGCAGAAGCCTTACATCGAAGGCGGCCTGGAAAAGGCCTCCGTCGAACTGGCCGGCTTTACCAAGACGAAGCTGCTTCAGCCTGGCGAGAGCGAAACGGTTCGCGTTACGGTAAACGGAGAATTCTTCCGCACCTATGATGCGGTGGATGCTCAGACCTACGTGCTGGATCCAGGCGATTACTACCTTGCAGCAGGCTACAATGCACATGATGCGCTGAATAACATCCTTGCCAGCCAGGGCTTCTCTCCCGAAAGCACGGGTGGCCGGATGACTGCAGCAGGCAATGCTTCTCTGGCTGCTGTGGCCCTGCACCTGGATCAGCGGGATGCTGTTACCTATGCGGTTGCAGCTGAAACAGGCGAGCCGATTACCAACCTGTTTGACTTTGCGGACATCAACCGCTACGAGCATCGCGGGGATAATCAGGTTACCTACCTGTCCCGTGCGGATTGGGCGGGTACCTGGCCGAAGAAGCCAGTGAAGCTTTCAGTTGCCACCGAAGGCATGATGAGTGACATGGCCAGCCATAAGCCGCTGCCCAATGATCCCGAGGCGGTTTCTCCCCTGTACAACATTGACAGTGGCAGTCAGCTGATTGCCATGCGCGGTCTGCCCTATGATCACAGTACCTGGGATATTCTCCTGGACCAGCTGACCTATGAGGAACAGGCGCTGCTGGTGACCAACGCTGCTTTCGGTACCAGCGCGTTGGACTCCATTGCGCTAAAGGAAACCAAGGCCAGTGATGGCCCGACGGCTGTGTCTGCGTCCATCACCGCAGTGTCCTTCCCCAACGAAGGCATTTGGGCTTCCTCCTTTGACGTGGAGCTCATTGAACGTATCGGTGACTTCCTGGCAGAGGATGCGCGGCTGAACGGCGTTGATACCATGTATGCGCCCGGCGTCAATATCCACAGAACCCCCTTCGGCGGCCGTGCGCATGAGTACTTCTCCGAGGATCCTCTCCTGACTGCGTATGCTGCCATGGCTGAGGTCAAGGGGATGCAGAAAAAGGGCGTCATCCCTGTACTGAAGCATTACGCCTTCAACGATGAGGAATCCGCCCGCAACGGTATTGGTATCTGGTTGAATGAACAGGCTGCTCGTGAGATTTACCTGCTCCCCTTTGAGTACGCGATGCGTCCCTCCATGGGTGCAGGTGCGTTAGGAGCTATGTCCAGCTTCAATCGTGTTGGTGCACTCTGGACCGGCGCTTCCAAGGCGCTTCAGCTTGATATCAGTCGGAATGAATGGGATTTCCAGGGCTACTTCATTACGGACATGGCATCCTCCAATGGCGCGCTGTTCATGACCTTTGATGACGGCGTGTTCAACGGTACTGATCTGTTCCTGGGCAGCGGCAGCAAAACTGCCTTGAAGGAATGGAAGAGTAATATCCCCTTCCGCAACCGTGTGCGTGAGGCTGTGCATCGTGTGTTGTATGTTACCGTGAATGGTAACGCAGTCATGAACGGTGTTTCGCCCAGTTCCCAGGTCGTGCTTGTAACGCCCTGGTGGGCTATGGCTTTGCTGGCGGCGATTGCAGCCTCGGCTGTCATTGCACTTGGTAGTGTTGTGGTGCATATCTGGTTCATCCTGAAAGATAAGCGCAGCAAGGCATGACGCATGTGCCGCGGAAGAGCCCCGTTTCACTGGGCCTGATAGATCAAATGCACAACTGATTTCATAGGATACAAACAAGCAGCCCCGCCCCTCTTCTGTTCAGAGACGCTGTAGGGGCGGGGTTTGCCTTTGCGTCAGTATGGAGGATATGCTATGAACGGAAAAATTCATCAATTGGCAAAGCAGCTTACCCTGGCGGAAAAGTGCACTTTGCTTTCGGGTCAGGATATGTGGCACACCCACGATGTGGAACGCCTGAACATCCCCGGCAAGATCAATCCCGGCGGCAAGCTGAGTGAGACCTTCCCGGTGGCCTACGCCGATTTACCCGTCAGCCAGTATTATCCCAGTACTGAGGCCGCCAGCGAATACCGAGAGGGTCTCTATGTGGGCTGCCGCTACGCCACCACCGCAAAGAAGGAAGTCCGCTTCCCCTTCGGCTTCCATCAGCCTGTCCGGCGGGAAGGTCATCCGTCCTGCCCGGGAGCTGAAGGGCTTCGCCCGTGTCCATCTGGAGGCCGGAGAGGAAAAGGCCGTCACGATTCCCTTTGACGAGTATACATTCCGCTACTTCAACGTGCAGACCAACAAGTTCGAGGTCGAGGGCGGTGCGTATGACATCCTGATCGCCGCGTCCAGCGAGGACATCCGCTTGCGCGGCACACTGGAGGTCAGAACCCCATCTGCCGCATGGTCGCCAAGCTCCTCGGTAGTATGATTGACAAGGCCATTGCGAGCGGCAAGCCCGATCTGAAGTGGAAGAATTTCGCCGACAAGCACCCCAACGCATCCATGTGGATCCGCGAGGGCGGTTTGTTCGTCATCGTCAGCAATGTCGTGACTGTGTTTAAGTACCTGATCCTGACCTTCCTGCCCTTGACCTTCAAAGGTCTGTGGGCGGTAGATTTCGGCTGGCCGGGCATCGAGGCTGAAATTTCCGGTCAGCCCTTCACCTGGAATATCTTTGGTTACGCGGTCAAGGAAGGCGGCGCAGTGATGGGTGGTCTGGGCTACTTCATTGCCTGCATGATCGCCATGGTCATCAGCGAGGCCATCAATTTCCCAATCCAACGCAGCTTCGTGTTCCGTAGCAAGCGCCCCGTCAGCCCGCAGATCGCGTGGTACGTTGTGGCCTTCTGCATCGTGACTGTGATCGTCAACTCGATCAACTGCATCTGGGTGGATGTGGCTGGTCAGTGGGTCGCACCCTGGCTGTACAACATCGGCACGACGGTGCTCAATGGCGGCGTTTCGATGGTCGTGTTCTTCTTCGTGAACAAGATTATCTTCCGGAGTGTGGAAGCTTAGAATGTACGCTCACCATGTACCTCATACATAACCCGCAATCTCTCCAAAACAAAGTTATCCCCCAGAATCGCGAAGATTCCGGGGGATTTTCTCCTGTACGCCCGGCAGGAGTCGAACCTGTGACCTTCAGAGTCGGAGTCTGACGCTCTATCCAACTGAGCTACGGGCGCTCATCAGCTTAACTATTTTACCACAGCAGGGGAGGATTGTCAAGCGGAAATGCGGAAAAATCGCGGGAAGGGATCGAAAGGAAAGCGGAAAGGTATCCGCACGGGCGCGAAGCAGGGGAAAATCAGCTATCGAAAAATATCTGCCACATTTTCTGCGCATTTTGGGGGGATTTTTTAAAGAAATGCCGCTTGCCCTCTTTTCAAACGGGCAAAAAACTGTTACAATAATACGAGAGCAGAAGATGCTCAAATCACGAGAGGAGAATGAATCCATGAAGAAGCTCGTTTCTCTCATCCTGGCGCTGGCGATGGTGCTGTGCGTGGTTTCCTTCGCGTCTGCGGATGAAACCTACCGCGTGGCGATGATTACCGACTCCGGCGACATCACCGACCAGTCCTTCAACCAGACGACCTACGAGGCCTGCAAGGCGTTCTGCGAGGCCAACGGCGTCGACTTCAACTACTTCAAGCCCACCGGTGACTCCGACGCGGAGCGCATCGCGCAGGTCGAAGCGGCCATCGACGAAGGCTACAACGTCATCGTCATGCCCGGCTACCTGTTCGCGGCGGCGATTGGCGAGTGCCAGCCGATGTACCCGGACGTGAAGTTCATCGCGCTGGACGTGAGCGAGTATGACCTCACCTCCAACGGCGTTGACCTGAGCAAAGCGTCCAACCTGTTCTCTGCTGTGTATCAGGAAGAACTTTCCGGCTACATGGCGGGCTATGCGGCAGTGAAGATGGGCTACAAGAAGCTCGGCTTCCTCGGCGGCATGGAGGTTCCGGCGGTGCAGCGCTTCGGCTACGGCTTCGTGCAGGGCGCGAATGACGCGGCGGTGGAACTGGGCATCGCGGCGGACGTCTCCTGCGAGTACGTCTACGGCGGCAAGTTCATGGGCGATGCTGACATCACGGCGTACATGGACAACTGGTACGCCACCAAGGGCGTGGAAGTCGTGTTCGCTTGCGGCGGCGGCATCTACACCTCTGCGGCGGAAGCGGCTGCGAAGGTCGGCGGCAAGATGATCGGCGTTGACTCCGACCAGTCTCCCATCATCAACCAGTATGCGGACGGCATGACGGTTACTTCCGCCATGAAGGGTCTGGCGGCGACGGTTAAGACGCTGCTGACCGATACCGTTGCGGGCAACTTCGACCTGCACGCGGGCAAGGTGGAGAACCTCGGCCTCGTGTCCGGCGACGACCTGACCCTGAACTACGTCGGCCTGCCTGTGGAGACCACGGAATGGAACGACACCTTCACCGTGGATGACTACACCGCGCTGGTGAAGGCGATGGTGGATGGCAAAGTGACCGTTTCCAGCGACATTACCGCGCGTCCGGAAACGACCATTGCGGTCAACTACAACGGCAACATCAAGTAATCTCACCTTCCGGGGGATGGCAACGTCCCCCGGATTCTGACAAGAGCTTCCGCCGGGGGAGTCCTCTGCCGCGCGGAAGTTTTTGTCAGAATCAAGCGCATTTTCGGCGCACACGGGGAATCATCCGCCGCAAAATCGGCGAAATCAATGGGGAAAACAGAACATCAAGGAGGAAATGCTTCATGGAGAAACAGCGCGTTCAAACGCCGGATGAAAGCACGCCTTATGCCATCGAAATGCTGCATATCACCAAGCGCTTTCCCGGCATCATTGCCAATGACGACATCACCCTCCAGCTGCGCCACGGCGAAATCCACGCGCTGCTGGGTGAGAACGGCGCGGGCAAATCGACGCTTATGAGCGTCCTTTTCGGCTTGTATCAGCCTGAAAAAGGCGAAATCAGGAAGGATGGCGAAACGGTGTCCATCCGCAACCCCAATGACGCCACCGCGCTGGGCATCGGCATGGTACACCAGCACTTCAAGCTGGTGGAGTGCTTCACCGTGCTGGACAACATCATTCTGGGCGTTGAACCGACGAAATTCGGCTTTCTGCAAAAGAAAGAGGCGCGGCAGAAGGTGCTGGCGCTGTCCGAGCGTTACGGGCTGCACGTCGACCCCGACGCGAAGGTGGAGGATATCACCGTTGGGATGCAGCAGCGCACGGAAATCCTCAAAATGCTCTACCGCGACAACGAAATCCTGATTTTCGACGAGCCGACCGCCGTCTTGACGCCGCAGGAGATTGACGAACTGATGCAGATTATGCGCAATCTGGCGGCGGAGGGCAAGTCTATCCTCTTCATCTCCCATAAGCTGGCGGAGATTATGGCGGTTTCCGACCGCTGCACGGTGCTGCGCAAGGGCAAGTACATCGGCACGGTGAACACGAAGGACACCACGCCGGAGGAACTGTCCGCGATGATGGTCGGGCGCAACGTCAACTTCCACGTCGAGAAGAAACCGGCGCAGCCCGGCGAGGTCGTGCTGAAGGTAGAAAACATGACCGTCGCGTCCCATGTGCACAAGAACAACGCTGTCAAAAATGTGTCGCTGGAGGTGCGCGCGGGCGAAATCGTCTGCCTTGCGGGCATTGATGGCAACGGTCAGACGGAGTTCGTGTACGGTCTGACGGGCTTGGAACCGCTCGTCAGCGGCAAAATCTACCTGGATGGGCAGAATATCACCCGCGCGTCGATTCGCCGGCGCTCGCTGGACGGCATGAGCCACATCCCGGAGGATCGCCACAAGCACGGCTTGGTGCTGGATTACTCGCTGGAGGACAACATCGTCCTGCAGCGCTATTTCGACCCGGAATTCACGCGCGCGGGCTTCCTGCGCCGCAAGAACATCCGCGCCTATGCCAATCGGCTGATTGACCAGTACGACATCCGCTCCGGGCAGGGCGCAACCACCATCGCCCGCAGCATGTCCGGCGGCAACCAGCAGAAGGCGATTGTCGCGCGCGAAATCGACCGCTCGCCGCACCTGCTGATTGCCATGCAGCCCACGCGCGGTTTGGACGTGGGCGCGATTGAGTACATCCACAAGCAGATTATCGCCGCGCGCGACGAGGGCAAGGCGGTGCTGCTGGTTTCGCTGGAGATGGACGAGGTGCTGGACGTGTCCGACCGCATTCTCGTGATGTACGAAGGCGAAATCGTCGGCGAGCTTGACCCGAAAACGACGACGGCGGAAGAAATCGGCCTGTATATGGCGGGCGCGAAACGGGAGGTGCGGTAAAGATGGCAAACGAACCTAAGAAAGTCCGGCAGCGCAGGTCGATGCTGCAAATTCCCGGCGTGCAAACGATTCTTTCGTCGCTGCTGTGTATCGTGCTGGGGCTGCTGGTTGGCTTCGTCGTGCTGCTGCTGATTGACCACGGCGTGAGCGAAAAGACGGGCAACCTCAACGCCATTGATGCGATTCTGGTTATCATCAAGAACTTCTGGAAGTATGGCAGCAGCACTGCGCAGATGAAGTATCTGGGCAACACGCTGGTCAAGACTGCGCCGCTGCTCATGTGCGGCTTGTCGGTGCTGTTCGCCTACAAGGTGGGCTTGTTCAACATTGGCGCGGCGGGTCAGTACGTCGTGGGCGCGGGTGCGGCGCTGTACTGTGCACTGGCGTGGAACATGCCGTGGTATGTGTGCCTGCTGGCGGCGGCGCTCGCGGGTGCGCTGCTGGCGTGCATCTCCGGCGCGCTCAAAGCATTCTGCAACGTCAACGAGGTCATCTCCTGCATTCTGCTCAACTGGATCAGCCTCTATGCCGTCAACAGCCTGCTGTCGCTCGTGAAGGACAGCAACACCCCTTACACCGTCAAGCTGAGCGTGGGCAATCCGAGCGCGCTGATGCCGTCGCTGGGGCTGGAAAAGCTGTTCTCCAACAACCGCTATGTGACCATTGCCATTCCGCTGGCGATTGTCATTGCCGTGCTGATTTGGGTGCTGCTGAGCAAAACGAAGCTGGGCTACGAGCTGAAGGCGACCGGGCTGAACAAGAATGCCGCGAAATACTGCGGGATGCGCGAAAAGCAGAATCTCATCCTGACGATGGGGATTGCGGGCGCGCTGGCGGGCATCGGCGCGGGCTTCATGTTCCTCTCTGGCTTTGAGGAATGGGCAGTGGCGCAGTCGGCGGTTCCGGCGATGGGCTTCAACGGCATTGCCGCGGCGTTCCTCGGCGGTCTGCACCCGATTGGCACGATTTTCGCATCCTTCTTCATCCAGCACATCACCTTCGGCGGCGCGTATGTTGACCGCGCCATCTATTCTTCGCAGATTTCCGACCTCATTTCGGCGGTCATCATCTACATGTGCGGCTTCGTGCTGTTCTTCCGGCAGGTTATGACGCGCCTGGCGGAGCGCAAAGCGGAAGCGAACCTGCGGAAGGAGGCGAATCTCAAATGACACTCTTGCTGCAATATATGCTGATGTTTGCATCAGTCCTGCTGCTGGTGGCGCTGGGTGGCTGCTTCTCGGAGCATTCCGGCGTGATTAACATTGGGCTGGAGGGCATCATGGTTTTCGGCGCGCTTGGCGGTGCGCTGATGATGAAGTACATGCCCGACGGCACGGCGGTCGTCGTGGTCATCCTCCTGACGACGCTGATGGCGATGATTTTCGGGATGCTGTATTCGCTCCTGCTGGCGGTCGCGGCGATTAACTTCAAGGCAGACCAGACGCTCGTCGGCACGGCGATGAACCTGCTCGGCACGGCGGCGGCGACGGTCATCGTCAAGGCCATCAACATTGCCGAAGATGTGTCGAATGTGTCCTCCGCCATTACCTACATCAACGTCAAAAAGGCGTTTCTGGTGGATATCAATGGTTTCGAGTTCAACTGGTTCATGCTCATGGCGGCGATGCTGCTGGTGATTTCGTATGTCCTGCTGTACAAGACGCGCTTCGGTCTGCGTTTGCAGGCTTGCGGCGAGCATCCGCAGGCGGCGGATTCCGTGGGCATCAACGTCTACAAAATGCGCTATGCGGGCGTGATGATTTCCGGCGTGCTCGGCGGCTTGGGCGGCTTGGTGTACATCACGGCGGGCGTGAGCGAGTGGAAATTCGAGAACGGCGTGGCGGGCTTCGGCTTCCTTGCGCTGGCGGTGATGATTTTCGGGCAGTGGAAGCCCCTGCGGATTGCGCTGGCGGCGCTGCTGTTCGGGCTGTTCCGCAGCCTGAGCAACGTCTACACCGGCTTTGACTTCCTCGCGCAGCTGAACCTGCCCAGCACGTTCTACAACATGCTGCCGTACATCATTTCGCTCCTTGTGCTGGCGCTGACGAGCAGCAAGTCCCGCGCACCGAAGGCCGAGGGTATCCCATACGACAAGGGAAGCAGGTAAGGAGAGTGCCAATGTTCCCCTGCGACGTGGAAATCACGGACTTTCGCCTGCACACCGCAAGCAGCGCACCTGTGCTGACACTCTCCTTTTGTGCTGATGGCAAAGCGCAAACGCTCCGTTTCCTATCCATAAGCGACGTGACGCTGCGTTTTCCCGCCATCCCAATGCAGATTTGCGGCTTCGAGATTCGCGACCACCGCGCGGACGGCTGGGATGCCGACCAGCGCTACGAAATCAGCGACTTCGAGGACGGCGCGCTGCACTTCTTCTGCCGCGAAATCGAGACCGAAAACGGCGAACCGCTGTCGTGATGCTGGCAAAATGGAAAACGAACGCCCTGCCGGGGTGAAAAATTCCGGCAGGGCGATTTTTATGCAAAAGTGTTTTGAAAACCAGAACGCAAGGAAAAGCAGTCAAGCATGGACGCCACCGCCGTTCTTTCCTGCAAGAAACTTTTGCGGCGGGGGGGAGTCCAGAGGGGGCTGAAGTCCAGACTTGCACCCTCTTCAGCCCCCTCTGGGCGTTCTTTGGAACCTTTCTGTCGCAACAGAAAGTAACGTCTTCGCCTCCGCAGAGGCGACGGGAGCAGCGGATAAAATCAAGATTGGTTTTGAAATCGAGCATGGGGAAGATGCTGCGAAAGGCGCATCAGTCGCATTCCAAATCTCCCCGAAACACCGCGTGACAGCGTGTGCAGCGCATGGAAATCCAAATCCAAGTGAACGCATCGCCGGGATTCGCGAACGCCGAAACTTCCTCCGCATCCGGATACTCAAAGGACAAATCCACCTGAAACGCCGCATTCCGGCACTTCGGGCAAATCGCCGGATGCAGGGGAATCGGCGCGGGCGGCTGCTTGCCATCCAGCACATTCGCATAGCCGTCGCATCGGCTGTCAAAAAGCGGAACGTCGTCGTCTGTCTGATGAAGCGCAACGCAAAGCACGTCCCCATCCGCCAGAAGCTGATTTCGCCCGAAAAGCCCGCGTTTCAGCCTTCCACAGAGCTGAATTCGCAGTTCTTTCGAGCCGTTCAGCGCAATTGCACAGCGGACGCGGCTGGCTGTGCCGTCCACATCGGCGGCATAGGGACGCACGGCGGCGGGAAGCAGCATGGAGCATCCTCCTATTCCAAAAGCGGCAGGGGATTTCTCCACCTGCCGCCCAAGTTCTCATTACTTCATCCGTTCTTCCAGTTCGGCGCGGCGGGCTTCATAGCCGGGCTTGCCGAGCAGGGCGAACATGTTCTTCTTGTAGGCTTCGACGCCGGGCTGGTCGAAGGGGTTCACACCCAGCAGATAGCCGGACAGACCGCACGCCTTCTCGAAGAAGTACACCAGATAGCCGAAGTGGTAGGCATCGGCTTCGTCAATCTCGATGATGATGTTGGGCGTGCCGCCGTCCATGTGCGCCAGCAGCGTGCCCTGATACGCCTTGCTGTCCACAAACTGCACGGACTTGCCCGCCAGATAGTTCAGACCGTCGATGTCCTCGTCCGCCGCCTCGATAACCAGCTCACTGCGCGGATTCTTCACCCACACAACCGTCTCGAACAGGCTGCGCGTGCCATCCTGAATGAACTGCCCGATGGAGTGCAGGTCGGTGGAGAAATTCGCCGCCGTCGGGAAAATGCCCTTGTTGTCCTTGCCCTCGCTCTCGGCGAACAGCTGCTTGAACCACTCGCCGGTCATCATCAGCGCCGGCTCGTAGTTCACCAGAATCTCGATGTTCTTGCCCTTGCGATAGAGGATGTTGCGCAGCGCGGCGTACTTGTAGGCGGGGTTGGTGTCCAACGTGCCTTCCTTGCAGCATTCGCGCGCGTCCGCCGCGCCCTTCATCATCGCGGCAATGTCGATGCCTGCCGCGGCAATCGGCAAAAGCCCCACCGCCGTCAGCACGGAGAAGCGTCCGCCGACGTCATCCGGCACAACAAAGGACTCGTAGCCCTCGACATTCGCCAGATTCTTCAATGCACCGCGCGCCTTGTCTGTCGTGGCGTAAATGCGGCCCTTCGCACCCTCTGCGCCATACTTTTCTTCCAGCATCTTCTTGAACACGCGGAAAGCAATCGCGGGTTCGGTCGTCGTGCCGGACTTGGAGATAATGTTGACGGAAAAGTCACGGTCGCCGATAATTTTCACCACATCATTGATATAGGAAGAAGAAATGTTGTTGCCCACGAAGTAGATTTCGGGGATGCCCTTTTCACGCACGCCGTTGTACATCTGCCCCTTGCAGAACTCAATGGCCGCGCGCGCGCCGAGGTACGAGCCGCCGATACCGATGACAACCAGCACATCGCTGTCGCTCTGAATTTTCTTCGCCGCCTTCTGGATGCGGGCAAACTCTTCCTTGTCGTAATTCACGGGAAGGTCGAGCCAGCCGAGGAAATCACTGCCCGCGCCCTTGCCGGTCAGCAGTTCGTCATTGACTGCATTCAGCAGGGTTTCCATGTTCGTCAGTTCCGCAGGCTTCACGAAGCCGTTCACGCCGGTGGTTTTCAGTTCCATAGCCATGAGAATATCCCCCTCTTTTTGTGTCAAGCGGCGAAAGGGAAAGACCAAATGCCGCTTCTGCGTGTATTATATAGCGTTTTGGGCGAAATGGCAAGCCCATTTTTGTTTCTGATGGCGCAGAAACAGGCAGACGCAGGAGTTTCGCCTCTGCGGAGGCGACGAAGGGCATGAAAACAGACGAAGTCTGCGATCGCCACCTCGATCCCTTCGGTCCCCACCTGCATAGTTTTGGGGTATTGTTGCTTCTTTTTTCGTCCCCGGATAAACACGCGGGCATAGTATGAAAGTGCGCTTAACTCAATCGCGCGAAAGGGAGTCCAGAGGGTCGAAGACCCTTTGGCGGGTGCAGGGCAGAGCCCTGCCGGAGTCCAGAGGCAGCGCCTCTGGGGGTCACTCCTTCAAGATGAACAGCACCCCCAGCGTGCCGGGGCCGCAGTGGCAGGAGATGACGCCGCCGGCGCGGGTTTCGATGACCGCATCGAAGTAGTTCAGGCTCGTCAAATAGGTGCGGACTTGCTCAACAACCTCCGGGTCGCAGCCGGAATGGGTGATGAAAACACGCTCCGGGCGCGCACGGAGCAAATCGTCGTGCAAATCATGCGTGTAGGCAGGGATGCAGCGGGCGAGCGAGCCGCGGTACTTCTTGTCCACCAGCATTTGACCGTCACGCACGACAATCTTCGGGTGCAGCTTCAGCATACTGCCCATCAGCGCCGCCGCGCCGGAGCAGCGCCCGCCGCGGTGCAGGAACGTCAGCGTATCGACGACAAAGGACGCGCGAACCAGCGGAATCAGCGAGGTCACATGCGCCACAATTTCCTTGGCGGACTTGCCTTCCTGCGCCATTACCGCCGCTTCCATCACCAGCAGACCGATGCCGGTGGAAAGGCTCTGGCTGTCCACGACGTGGATGCGGTCGGACGCGCCCATCTCCGCCGCCGCTTCCACCATGTTCGCACCCGTCGCGGACATTTTGCCGGAGATGGAGAACGCCACAATCTCGTCATACGTCTCCAGATACTTCTGGAAAACTTCTTGAATCGTCCAGACGTTCGCACAGGCAGTCGTCGGCGCTTTCTTTGTGCTGTCCGACCAGCGAAAAATCTCTTCCGATGTGATGTTCACGCGGTCTTCGTACTGCTGGTCGCCCAAGCGAACTATCAGCGGCACCAGCGTGATGTTATAGCGGTCGAGCAGATCCTGCGAAAGGTCGGATGTGCTGTCTGAAATGATTTTGACCATACGATTTTCACTCCTGTTCAAGGGGAATATATACACATTTTATCATTTTCGATGCGCAGTTGTCAACCGATTTTGCGGTGTCTCAACAATCGTTGCGAATATGGAAACAATAGGAAACTTGCATTTGCACACGGAATGTGCTATGATGGGGAACAGAAACGCGAAGGGAGCGTCAAAAGGATGCAGAAGTGGGTCAGCGTGTGGGGAAATGCGGTCAGCATTGCGGAAAATCGCCCGGAACGGTACGCCAAGGAGATTACCTTGCGCTATCCGATTGTCTCGCCGTTTTCTGGCAGCGGCGTGCGCCTGACGTTCGATAATTACTGCGGCACGGAGCCGGTTACGCTGGAAAAGGTGACAATTTTCTGCGGCGGCGCGTTCCATCCGGTCACGTTCGGGGGCGAGCGCCGCGTAACGCTTCCGGCGGAGGGCAATGTGATTTCCGACACGCTGGAAACGCCTATAACTGCCGGGGAAAAGCCGCTTGTCAGCTTCTATTTGCGGGATTTCACGCTCATGCGCAGCGTCGTGTTCACCTGCGGCGCGCTGTCCGGCGGGCTGTACGCCAACGGCGACGAAACGGAGAACCTCAATATTTCGATGGACACATCCCGCAAGACGCAGCTGACCTACTTCCTCAGCAATGTGTCCGTGCGTACTGCGCCGGAGAACCGCGCCATCATCTGTTATGGCGACTCCATCACCGCGCAGGATTGGCCGGATGATTTGCAGCTCCGTTGCCGCAAAGACGGCTTTCAGCATACCGCCATCATCCGCCGCGCCACCAGCGGATCGCGGATTCTGCGCGAATATCACTGCCTGACGTACGAATCCTACGGGCTGATGGGCGCGAAACGCTTTGCGCATGAAGTGCCGACCGACGGCGCGGATGCCGTTATCATCCAGCAGGGTATCAACGACATCATCCACCCCGTCGGCACGCAGGTGAACCCCTTCCGCCCGATGAGCGATCTGCCAACGGCGGATGAGCTTATCAGCGGACTCAAGACGTACATCCAGCAGGCGCGGGGGATGGGCTTGCGCGTCTACGTCGGGACGCTGCTGCCCATGGGCGGCTGGCGCACCGACGCGCCCTTCCGGCAGGACTTGCGCCACGCTTACAATGATTTCATCCGTATGACCGAGTTGATTGACGGCTGCATTGACTTTGACCGCGCCTTGCGTGACCCGGCGCACCCTGATTTCTTCCTGCCCGAATACGATTCCGGCGATCACCTGCACCCAAGCAAGGCGGGCTATCAGCGGATGGCGGCGGAAGTGCCGGCGGAACTGCTGAAATAAATAGGAAAGGCGTTTTCGGAACGTGTGCATCCGAAAACGCCTTTTTAGGGAATTTGTTTGATTAGAAGAGGTCATCCAGCAGCTGCGTCAGCTCAATCGTACCGAGGGTATCCGGAATGACGGGGGATTCGGGCGTGCAGAGCGATCCAGTCAGGGATACCTGCTGCCCGGCGGCATCGGTGAAGGTCAGCGAACAGCTGGTGTCGGAAAGCGCGGCGAAATCCAGCTGGAAATCTTCGTCCGGCAGGGAGAGCAGCAGGCTGAAGCCGGTTGCCGTTTCCGTCAGGGCAAGGCGGTATGTCGTGTCGCCGTACACGCCGGTGCAGATCAGACCGTTGAGCGCGGTGCGGACGTGGGCGGTGAAGATATCGAAAGTGCGCGCCTGTGCGACAATATCAAGCCCATCCGTGGCAGGGGTGATCGTAAGCGTATAATAATTGTAATATATCTTGACACGGATATAATCCGATGTGGATTCAAGGGAAAAAACGTTGGCATTAAGGGCAAAAACGTTGGCATTCTCATTGTTAAGCCGCAAACTGAAATTGCTGCCAGCTTGAACGATGGACAGGCTGAAGCTGTTATCAACGCTGGCGATAAACACAAAGTTGTTTGCAGAACCGTAACTGCAAGTGACAGAGAACGCCGTATGCTGATTCTCGGAGTAGCCGCTCAAAGCAAAGTCGTATTCATTTCGCCAATAGAGCACACCATCAATGGTATCGCTGTTCGCAGTTGTCAGCAGATAATGCCAACTGTTAGGCGTGGTTTGCTCATAGGTCAAATGGTATGGCTCTTGGTAGGGCTGACTAAAAAGAAGTTCCCCTTTGTCAATGCCGATTTGCCCGGAAAGCCTGAAATTAGAGAGAAGGTATCCGCGCATCGCGGAACGATATGCGCGTGCAACCTCCGAAGATTGCACGACCGACGCAAGAAGATTATGGTAGATATCGCTGAAGTTCAAGCCGTCAAGATATTCCATGCTGTAGATCTTTCCCAGAACAGAAGCCGCCAAACGATTCAGTTCTTCAGAAGTGATGGAAATTGTCCCTGTTTGCGCAGCAATGTATAGGTCGCTGAACAGGCGCGCAAACGCAGGGTCTCTTATCAAGGTCATTGGCAAGTTATAGAGCGAGGGAATCGCATCGAGCATCTTGTTGACATCCTCCGCCAACAGCCCCAGCACCTCCGACGGGGAGCGCCCATCCAGCAGCTTGAGCGGCGTGGTCAGCAGCGCCGCATCCACCGGATGACCTTCCACCAGCAATTGCGCCCACTGACCGCCCAACTGCACGCAAAGCCCCTTGTCCGGCGAGAAGGCGAGGTCAATCTGCCCCGAAGGCAGCGTCAGCGAGCAGAACGGCGTTTCGCCTAAGCCAGCCGTCATCCGCAGGGACAAGCCGTCGCCATAGGTGGAGGTCAGCGCGAGGTCAATGCCCTGCGGCGTTTCCGCCAGCGCACAGGGGAGAAAGAGGGCAAGCATCAGCAGCAGAGCGAGGATTTTCCGCATGAAAAACACTCCTTTCGATAAAGAACAAACGGTTTTGTCACGTTCAGAATACAGCATTTGGTGCGTTTTGTCAAGGAAAATGACAAATTCCGCGTTCCACATTGCTTTTTTGTTTTGTTTTCTTTTTGTCCTTTCCGCTTCCCGGTCTTGACACGCGGCGAAGGATACGGTACACTTTTCCATGTAGAAACGCTTCGGCTTTTGCGGAAGCGAGTAGTATTTGAAGGAGGTTTCCCTGTATGAAGAAGATGTTTGCGGTTTTGCTGGCGCTGTGTATGGCGCTGACCTGCCTGACGATGGCGAGCGCGGAAGAAAAAACGTATCACGTCGGCATTTTGCAGCTGGTGCAGCATGAGGCGCTGGACGCGGCGACCAAGGGTTTCCGCGACGCGCTGACGGAGAAGCTTGGCGACAAGGTTGTTTTTGATGAGCAGAACGCTTCGGGTGATACGGCTTCCTGCGCCATGATTGCCAATGGCTTTGTGGCGGCGGAGGTTGACCTGATTATGGCGAACGCGACGCCCGCGCTTCAGGCGGCGGTCAGCGCGACGGCGGATATTCCGATTCTCGGCACGTCGATTTCCCACTACGGCACGGCGCTGGAAATCAGCGACTGGAAGGGCTACACGGAAATCAACGTTTCCGGCACGAGCGACCTCGCCCCGCTGGACGGTCAGGCGAACATGATTGTGGAACTGTTCCCGGAAGCGAAGACGGTTGCGCTGCTCTACTGCTCGGCGGAAGCGAACAGCGCTTATCAGATTGGCGTTGTGAAGGCGGAACTGGAAGCGAAGGGCATCACCTGCAAGGAATACGCTTTCACCGACTCCAACGACGTTGCGTCCATGGCGCAGCAGGCGACTGAATGCGACGTGCTCTACATCCCGACGGATAACACCGCCGCCGCCTACAGCGAAACGATTGCCAACGTCGTCGTTCCTGCGAAAGTTCCGGTCATCGCGGGCGAGGAAGGCATTTGCCGCGGCTGCGGTGCCGCGACGCTGACCATCAGCTACTATGACCTCGGCTACAAGACGGGCGAAATGGCGTATGAAATCCTCGTGAACGGCGCGGATGTTTCCACCATGCCGATTGCTTTCGCGCCTCAGTTCACCAAGAAGTACAACGCCGCGATCTGCGAAGCGCTGGGCATCACCGTCCCGGACGACTACGTCCCGATGGACTAATCAATCGATACATTTTGCGAAGCCATAGGGCATTTCGCCTTATGGCTTCGCTTGCGTTATAGTAGGAGGAAGATTCCGTGGAAATTATGAAGCTGCTCAACGCCTTGCCCGGCGCGGTTTCTCAAGGCGTCATATGGGGCATTATGGCCATTGGCGTCTACATTACTTACCGCATTCTGGACGTGGCGGACTTGACGGTGGACGGCTCCATCGCCACTGGCGGCGCGGTCGCGGCGGTGCTCATCATCAGCGGCTGCAACGCGTGGGTGGCGCTGGTGGCGGCGTTCGTCGTCGGGATGCTGACGGGCTTGGTGACGGGCGTGTTCCACACATGGATGGGGATTCCTGCCATCCTATCGGGCATTCTGACGCAGCTTGCGCTCTATTCCATCAACCTTGGCATCATGAGCAACAAGGCGAACACGGCGGTGAATGCGAATAAGTATGACCTGCTGGTGTCCCTGCGCAACGTGCGCAATTTTTCGCTTGACAACCCAATTCTGCTGCTGCTCATTATTACCGCGGCGGTGATTGCGCTGCTGTACTGGTTCTTCGGCACGGAGTATGGCTGTGCACTGCGCGCAACGGGCGCAAACGTCAACATGGCGCGCGCACAGGGCATCAACACCGGGCGCGCGAAGGTCGTCGGGCTGATGCTGTCCAACGGCTTAGTGGCGCTCTCCGGCGCGCTGCTGACGCAGTATCAGGGCTATGCGGATGTCAGCATGGGGCGCGGCGCGATTGTCATCGGCTTGGCGGCGGTTATCATCGGCGAAGTGCTGTTTGGCAAGATTTTCCGCAATTTTGCCACGAAGCTCATCGCCGTGTCCATCGGCGCCATCATCTACTACATCGTCATGCAGGTGGTGCTGTGGCTGGGTCTGCCCACGAACTACCTGAAGCTGCTCACGGCGCTGGTTGTGGCGATGTTCCTCGCCGTGCCGCACTGGAAGAGCCAGCTTTTTACCGCCCGCAGCGCTCGAAAGGGGGAGAAGCAGAATGCTTGATATCAATCATATTGCAAAGACCTTCAATCCCGGCTTGATTACCGAGAAGCGTGCATTGGCGGATGTTGACCTCCATCTGGCGGAGGGCGATTTCGTCACGATGATTGGCGGCAACGGCGCGGGCAAATCCACGACGCTCAACGCCGTCGCGGGCACGTTTATGGTGGACCGCGGCAGCATTGTCATTGATGGCGTGGATGTGACGCATCTGCCGGAATACAAGCGCGCGAAGTATCTCGGGCGCGTGTTCCAAGACCCGATGAACGGCACGGCGGCAACGATGAACATTGAGGAGAACCTCGCGCTGGCGTATCGCCGCGGACAGGGGCGGACGCTCCGCTGGGGCATCACGGCGAAGGAACGCGACGAGTACCGCGAAAAGCTGGCGACGCTGGGGCTGGGGCTGGAAGACCGCATGAGCAGCAAGGTTGGTCTGCTTTCCGGCGGACAGCGGCAGGCGCTGACGCTGCTGATGGCGACCATCAAGCAGCCGAAACTCCTCCTGCTGGATGAGCACACCGCCGCCCTTGACCCCAAAACGGCGAAAAACGTGCTGACGCTGACGCAGAAAATCATTGCGGAAAATCACCTGACGGCCATGATGGTGACGCATAACATGAAAGACGCGCTGGAGTACGGCAACCGCACCATCATGATGCATGAGGGCAAAATCATCCTCGATATCGACGCGGAAACGAAGAAGCGCATTCGCGTCGAAGACCTGCTGGTGATGTTTGAAAAAGCAAGCGGCAGCGAAATCAACAACGACCGGATGCTGCTGGGATAAAGCTGGAAATGAAAAGAATGCGGACGAGGTGAAGAAAACGCCTCATCCGCATTCTTTTTGCCGAATATGAAAGAAAAAACAGCATAAAAGCGAATAATATGCAGAATAAGGACAAATTATGACCATTTTCTCGCATAGAGTTTACAATTCGCTATCGACAATTGGACAAAAATGTGATATACTGCCTTCTGTTCCTAAAGAATGGAACGAAACTTTCGCGGCGGCTCTCCGCAGCGAAAATATTCTGGAAAAGAAAGAGAGGAAAATCAACATGAAGAAGTTCCTTGCAATCATGATGGCGCTGTCCATGATGCTGTGCGCGTTTGCCGTGGCGGAAACCGTGAGTCCTGTTGCCAGCCCTGTTGCCAGCCCCGTTGCGGATATGGTGGGCGACCCGGCGGATCTGCCGGCAATTGCGGCTGTACTGAACGGCGGCAGCGAGGTCTATGTTCCCTCTGACAAGACGAACAAGACCCTGCAGGATGCCCTGAACGACGAGTTCACCGAGGGCGCGGGCTATGATTCCTTCGCTGTGCTGGATGTGGACGGCGACGGCAAGCTCGACGTGGTGCTGAATGTGACCGTGAACGGCGAAGTACTGGGCTATCTGGTGCTGACCAGCGCCGATGAAGTCATCTGTGCGTACGGCTTCTACTACCGCGCGATGATTGGCCTGAAGGAAGATGGCTCCTTCTCCTTCAGCAGCAGCGCGCTGGAATCCGGCGTGGCGACCTTCTACAAGGACGAGAACCGCGATGCGCAGTACAATGAGCTGGCGGAAAGCAAGCTGGATGAAAACGAAAACGTCGTCTATTTCGTGAACGGCGAAGCGGCGGATGAAGATGCCTTCACCGCGGTCATCAACGCGCAGAACGAAAAGGCGGATGTGACCTTCGTGCCCGCGACGGCGGAAAATCTGGCGCTCTACCTGACGATTGAGTAATCAACCCGTTCAAGCGACCTCCCGACATGGATTGTGCCGGGAGGCTGTTTTTTTCTTCAAATCAATAGATAATCGTCGAACGAAAACCAATTTTCGATACGAAACCGTTTTTTTCGTAAAAGACAGCGAAAATCCACCGGAAACCTGGCAGATATGGCATGAAAATATGGATAGACAGACAAATATCCATTGACAAAACGATTTCGCTGATGTTATAATTAAAAGGAAGCTGCGGTCAAATACGCAGAAGAAAGGAACGATGGATATGAAGAAGCGGTTCCTGCACCTGTTCAGCCTGATGCTGGCGGTGCTGATGCTGATTCCATGCGTAGGGTCGGCGGAAGAGGCGGAAGCGGTGGATAACGGCGTGATGCGCGAGGGCTTGACGGCGCTGGAGGCTACCCGCCTGATGGGCAACGGCATCAACCTCGGCAACACCCTGGAAGCCTGCGACAACAACGTCGGCATCAAGACGAACACGCCCCTTAGCTATGAGACGCACTGGGGTCAGCCGAAAACGACGCAGGCCATGATTGACGGCATGAAAGCGGCGGGCTTTGACACCATCCGCATTCCCGTGGCTTGGATGACCAACGCCACCCACCTCTACGAAGGCGACTACACCATCGACGCTGACTACATGGACCGCGTGGAGGAAGTTGTCCGCTATGCGCGCAAGGCGGGCATGTACGTCATCATCAATGACCATTGGGATGGCGGCTGGTATGGCATGTTCGGTTCGGAAAGCGCCGAAACCCGCGCACTGGCCATGGAAGCCTACAAGGGCATGTGGCAGCAGATTGCCGAACGCTTCCGTGATTACTCCGATTACCTGATTTTCGAGAGCGCAAACGAGGAGCTCGGCGGCCGCTTCGACGAGAATTCTCCGCTGTACTGCTCCGATTCCGTCGTTACCTACCTGACCGACGACGAGCGGTACGCGCTGACGAACGAAATCAACCAGACGTTTGTGGATGTCGTCCGCGCGACGGGCGGTAACAACGCGACCCGCTTCCTGCTGATTGCGGGTTACAGCACCGACATTAACCAGACCTGCGACGATCGCTTCCAGATGCCCAAGGACACCGTGGACAGCAAGCTGATGGTTTCTGTCCATTACTACGATCCGTGGTCGTACTGCGGCGCGTCCAGCGCGGTGAGCGCCACCAAGTGGGGCAAAGTGAGCGACTACGAATACCTTGACCAGCAGCTGGAAAAGATGACGAAATTCACCGAGGCGGGCTACGGCGTGGTCATCGGCGAATACGGCGCGCTGCCGTGCAGCGACGGGCTGAAGGACAACACGCTGGCGTACCACACGGCGTTCCTTGACGCCTGCACCAAGTACAACCTGACGAACTGCCTGTGGGATTGCAGCGGGCTGTACAAGCGCGTGTCCCAGACCTTCGCGGATGACGATATTCTGGCGATGTATCAGGAGAAGCGTCAGGCGAACGAAGAAAGTCAGGATTATGCGGATGTGCAGGCGGCGGCCGCGGCGGAAATAGCGGCGGCTGCGGCGGAAGCCCCCGTGACCTTCCAGCAGGATGCCGTGGTCGTGGACGACCAGACCGCGCTGGCGTGGATTATGTGGAACGACGGCAGCTGGGCGCTCACCCACAGCGTCGGCGATACCTACAATGCGGATTCCATCTCCGAGGGACTTGTCGCGACCAACGCCATCATCACGGGCGAAGGCAAGTACACCGTCGGGCTGGATTTCACCGGCACGGCGCAGGGCTACTCCGCGTCCGTCGCGTTTGCCGCCATCGGCATCAGCAACGGCGAAGTGCTGTACCCGAACTACCTCGTTAACATCAAGGAAGTGCGCATCAACGGCGAAATCTACCGCCTGAAGGGCCGCGCCTACACGACCTCTGACGACAGCGTGTGCACGCGCGTGAATCTGTACAACGAATGGGTGACGAGCGTGCCCAAGACGGCGCGTCTGCCCGGCGGCAACCTCGCCGGCGCAACGCCGACCCCCATCAACCGCAACGATGCTGTCATCGCCGAAATCAAGACGATTGAAATCGACTTTGAGTATGTGCCGATGAACTAAGGCAAAAAGAAGCCCGAATCAGCGATGGTTCGGGCTTCTTTGAATGCGGATGATTTTACTTCCTATAATTGCGTGCTTTGTCGCAGAGGGTTTCGCGTCTGCGGACGCGGCTGGAGCAGCAAAAAAGACATGCTTGATGTTGAAAGTCAAGCATGCCCTTTTGCAATCTGCACTTACTTCAGATACTGCACTGCCAGAATCACAACGCCCAGCACCACCAAAACCACGCCGACGACCCGGTTGAGCGTCTCCGGCTTCGATTTGTTCGCAATTTTCGCGGCAATCTGCGCGAACAGCAGCGTGAACGCCATGCACAGCGCCAGCGTCCATCCGTCCGGCAATCCGCCGATGGTGAAGTGGCTGACCGCGCCCGTCAGCGCCGTGAACGCCATGATGAACACACTCGTGCCAACGGCGGTTTTCAGCTCATAGCCCATGACGGAGGTCAGAATCAGCAGCATCATCATGCCGCCGCCCGCGCCGACGAAGCCGCAAATCATGCCGATGAACGCGCCGCAGACAATCGACTGCACCATGCGCTTCTTTTTGCTCACGTTCTGCATGGCTTCGCGCGTCGTCATCACCGGGCGGATGATGAACTTGATGCCCAGCAGCATCGTCATCAGCACGCTGAAGCTGCCCATCGTTCGGCTCGGCACAAGGCTTGCGACGTAGCTGCCTACGACCGTGAACGCCAGCACCGCCGCCATCATCAGCAAGCCGTTGCGAATGTCGAGATTCTTGTTTTTGCCGTATGTCCACGCGCTTGCGGCACTCGCCAGCACGTCGCTCGCCAGCGCAATGCCGACCGCCTCATACGGCTCCATGCCCAAGAACGTAATCAGCATTGGGCTGATGACCGCCGCGGCGCTCATGCCCGCGAATCCCGTGCCTAAGCCAGCGCCTAAGCCCGCCAGCAGGCATACCAGTACTTTTTCCACCATGAGGAAAGCCTTCCTTCTGTCGATTCTTATGCACATTGTAGCGGATTCGTGTGTACTCAGCATGAACATTGCGGACGAAAATGCAAAATTCGCGCATCAGGCGAAAATCCGCCGCTGATGGCTGGAAAATTCCGCAAGAAGCGGCGAACCCGCTTGTGCAAACGCGCATTTCGGGCTATACTACCCTCATCAGCAGAAGGAGGACAAGCATCATGTGTACCGCGATTCGTCTGACCACGCGCGACCACTATTTCGGCAGAAACCTTGACTTGGAGTACAGCTATCAGGAGACCGTTGCCATCACGCCGCGGCGCTATCCGTTCCATTTCCGGCACGAGGGGACGAACAGCGACCATTTCGCCATGATTGGCATGGCGTTCGTCGTTGGCGGAATGCCTTTATATTATGAAGCGACGAACGAGAAGGGCTTGAGCATGGCGGGGCTGAACTTCCCCGCGAGTGCCGTGTATCACGACGTGAAGCCGGATTGTGCGAACATCGCCAGCTTTGAGCTGATTCCGTACATTCTGGGGCAGTGCGAAAGCGTCCAAGAGGCGAAAACGCTGCTCCAGCGCCTGAACATCACTCGCGACGGCTTCAGCGAGCAGCTCCCGCCGTCGCCGCTGCACTGGATGATTGACGACCGCGAGGGCTGCATCGTCGTCGAGTCGATGGCGGACGGGCTGCACGTCTACGACAACTGGTCGAACGTGATGACGAACGAACCGCCGCTGCCGTTGCAATTGGAGAATCTGGCGCACTATCAGGCGCTTTCGCCGGAAGAGCCGGTGAATCGCTTTGCGCCTGCGCTGCCGCTGAAGGTGGGCGGACGCTGCACAGGCGCGATGGGCTTGCCGGGCGACTGGTCGCCGTGGTCGCGGTTCGTCCGCGCGGCGTTCCTGACGAACAACTCCGTCTCCGGGGACAGCGAGGAGGAGAGCGTTGGGCAGTTCTTCCACATTTTAGGCGGCGTGGCACACCCGCGCGGCTGCGCCCACCTGCCGCATGGGTATGAAATCACGGTGTACACAAGCTGCTGCAACGCCGACACGGGGGTCTACTACTACACGACCTACGGCAACCAGCAGATTTGCGCGGTGGATATGCACAAGGTGGATTTGGACGGTGGGGAAGTCGTGTCGTATGAACTGAAAAAGCAGCAGGGAATTTGCTATCAGAACTAACGCTATAAGCAGGGCAGGGGTGCAGAACGCATCCTTGCCCTTTTTGCTTAGCCGATGCAAATCACCGTTCCCGACGAGAAGTCGCTGGGCAGCAGCGTCGGGTTCAGCGAGAGCAGCCGCCCCCGCGTCGTCCGAAAGCGCACCGCCAGCGTGTCCAGCGTCTCCCGTGGCTGAATGGTGTACGAGCGCAAGCCGGCGCACGTCTGCCGCGTGCCGGACGGCGGCGCACAGTACGCGGTGCCCGCAATCAGGTAGCCCGGCATCAATTGCGGATTCGCGCTGCGCATCGCCCGATAGCTGACGTTGTGCTGCACCAGTAAATCCGCGTAGCTCTGCCCCGACTGCACCGCGGACAGCGTATATCCTGACGGACAGACACGGGTCGGCGTATCAGGCAGGGCGGGATATTCGCCGTCGTCCGGCAGGGGAATCACGGGCGTCTGGCTGTCATCGGGCAGGGCAGGGTATTCGCCGTCGTCCGGCAGGGGGATGGCGGGCGTCTGCGCGTCGTCGGCGTCGTCCGCTTTTGCCGGAACGCACAGCACCTGTCCGACCGTGAGATTGTTCTGTGACACGCCGGGATTCCGCTCGGCGAGTTCGAAGGTCGTAATGTCCAGCCGCGCGGCAATTGACGGGAACGTGTCGCCGTCTTCAACCACATACGGCTGACCGCTGATGCAGGTATAGATGAAATTGGGCAGACAGATTTCCTCCCCGGCGGTCAACGTGGCAAAATCGACGCCGGGATTGATGACCTGCAGCGCCTGCACGGTGGTGGCGTATGTACGGGCGATACGCTCGGCGGTGTCGCCCTCCTGCCAAGTGTAGCTCTCCGCCCCGCGCGGACAGACGCGCCCGATGGCTCTGCGACCTTGCTGTTCCATGCCTGTTTCCCTCCTGTTTGCACTTTTCGGCGGGTTTTGCGCCCACCATTCAAAATTTATGCGCCGGGCAGCGGTTTCATCCCTTGCCCTCGCTGCTATTCTATGCTATAATGTTCGGCAGGTGTGCTGACGCGCCGATTTTCGTGTGCCTAAGTTTCACCAGAATCTGGTTGTTTCCCCTGAACCCGACACATTTCGGTGCGCCTCGGTTCGGGCGGGAAAACGAAAGAAACCATGATGCGTATACAGAAAATGTGCATCAATATGCAGCTTTATACTTCTGCGACATCTGCGAAGAATGATGGAGGGAATTCCCATGAAGCATCTGCTGAAGCTCCTCGACCTGAGCAAGGAAGAAATCACGGAGCTGCTTGACCTCGCTGACCGCCTGAAGGCGGAAACCAAAGCCGGCGTGGAGCACCACATCCTCAAAGGCAAAACGCTGGGCATGATTTTTGAGAAGTCCTCGACCCGCACGCGCGTCAGCTTTGAGACGGGCATGTACCAGCTGGGCGGTCATGCGCTGTTCCTGTCCAGCCGCGATCTGCAAATTGGCCGCGGCGAACCGGTGGAGGACACCGCGCGCGTCCTGAGCCGCTATCTGGACGGCATCATGATTCGCACCTTTGCGCAGGAAGAAGTGGAAACGCTGGCGCGCGTGGGCAGCATCCCGATTATCAACGGCTTGACGGACTTCTGCCACCCCTGCCAAGTGCTGGCGGATTTGCAGACCGTGCGCGAGTACAAGGGGCGCATTGAGGGGCTGAATATGTGCTACATCGGCGACGGCAACAACATGGCCAATTCGCTGATTGTCGGCTTCCTCAAAATGGGCGCGCATGTGTCCATCGCCTGTCCGAAGGCGTATCAGCCGGACGCGCAGGTGCTCTCGTTCACCGAGCAGTACCCCGGCAAGTTCTTCATGACCGAAAGCCCGGAAGAAGCGGCGAAGGATGCGGACGTCATTTTCACTGACGTGTGGGCTTCGATGGGGCAGGAGGAAGAAAAGGCGGTGCGCGAGAAGGCGTTCCGCGGCTATCAGATTAACGCGGAGCTGCTGGCGAAGGCGCATCTGGGCTGCATGGTGCAGCACTGCCTGCCCGCGCACCGCGGCGAGGAAATCACGGCGGATGTGTTTGAATCCCACGCTGACCAGATTTTCGACGAGGCGGAGAACCGCCTGCACGCGCAGAAGGCAGTCATGGTTGCTGTTATGGCGGACAAGAAAGACTGGTAAGCAACACGCGGTTTTTGCCCCAATAGAAAAATGGAGGAAACGAGCATGAAGGGCTATCTGCTGCTGGCCAACGGTCAGCTTTACGAAGGCACGCTGATGGGCGCTGCGAAGCCGGTCATGGCGGAGCTGGTGTTCACCACGGCGATGACAGGCTATCTGGAAACCCTGACCGACCCGTCCTACGAAGGGGAAATCGTCATTCAGACGTTCCCGACCATTGGCAACTACGGCGTGATTCCGGAGGACTTCGAGTCGCCGCGCCCGCGCCTGTCCGCGTATATCGTCCGGGAACTCTGCGATGAGCCGAGCAACTTCCGCTGCCAAGGCAAGCTCGATGATTACCTCAAAGCGCAGGGCATTCCCTGCCTGACGGGGGTGGACACCCGCGCGCTGACCCGCGTTATCCGCAATGCGGGCGTGATGAATGCCGCGCTGCTGACCGAGAAGCCGGAGAATCCGGAGAAAATCTGCGCGCAATTGAAGGTGCTGCCGTTCCATCCGTCGATTCAGGACGTGACGTGCGACGGCGTTCAGCCCGCGAAGAAGCGGGGCATCCACAACGTCGTCCTCTGGGACTTCGGCGCAAAGGCGAACATCCAGCGCGAACTCGAAAAGCGCGGCTGTGCGGTCACGGTTGTTCCGGCGAGCGCGACGGCGCAGGAAATCCTGAACCTGAATCCCGACGGACTGATGCTGTCCAACGGCCCCGGCGACCCGGCGGATAACACCGCCGTGATTGCGAACCTGCGCGAGCTCATGCGCCACCGCATCCCTACCTTCGGCATCTGCCTGGGGCATCAGCTGCTGGCGCTCAGTCAGGGCGCAAAGACCGCCAAGCTGAAGTACGGCCACCGCGGCGCAAATCAGCCCGCGAAGGACGTCAAGACCGGGCTGTCCTACATGACGAGCCAGAACCACGGCTATGCGGTGGACTGCGACACGCTGCCGGAAAACGCGTCCCTGCGTTTTGTCAACGGCAACGACGGCACCTGCGAGGGCGTTGATTATACCGATATGCCCGCGTTCTCCGTCCAGTTCCACCCGGAAGCGTGCGGCGGCCCGCTTGACACCCGCTTCCTGTTCGACCGCTTTATTGCCATGATGGGAGGGAATAAGGAATGCCGCTGAATCCCGATCTGCACAAAGTAATGATTATCGGCTCCGGCCCGATTGTGATTGGTCAGGCTGCCGAATTTGACTACGCCGGTTCGCAGGCGTGCCGCGCCTTGAAGGACGCGGGGCTGGAAGTCGTGCTGGTCAACCCGAACCCCGCGACCATCATGACCGACCATTCCTCCGCCGACCATATCTACATTGAGCCGCTGACGCTGGAAACCCTGCGCCGCATCATCCTCAAGGAAAAGCCGGACTCCCTGCTGTCCACGCTGGGCGGGCAGAGCGGTCTGACCCTCTCCATGCAGCTGGCGAAGGAGGGCTTCCTCGAACAGCACGGCGTGAAGCTGCTGGGCGCCAAGTGCGAGACGATTGAAAAGGCGGAAGACCGCCAGCAGTTCAAGGACACGATGCTTTCCATCCACCAGCCCGTCATTCCGTCGGAAGTCGTGGAGACGGTGGAGGATGCGCTCGCGTTCGCCAAGACCATCGGCTACCCCGTGATTGTGCGTCCAGCGTATACGCTGGGCGGTTCGGGCGGCGGCATCTGCCAAGACGAAAAGGAGCTGGCGGAAATCGCCGAGAATGGTCTGCGCCTGTCGCCGATTACGCAGATTCTGGTCGAGAAGTGCATTTCCGGCTGGAAGGAAATCGAATTCGAGGTCATGCGCGACAAGCTCGGCAACGTGATTGCCGTCTGCTCGATGGAGAACATCGACCCCGTCGGCGTGCACACGGGCGACTCCATCGTCGTTGCGCCCGCGCTGACCTTGGCGGACAAGGAGTACCAGATGCTCCGCCGCGCCGCGCTGGACATCATCACCGCGCTGGAAGTCGAGGGTGGCTGCAACTGCCAGTTCGCGCTCAATCCCGATACGTTCGACTATGCCGTCATCGAGGTCAACCCGCGCGTCAGCCGTTCCTCCGCCCTTGCGTCGAAGGCGACGGGCTACCCGATTGCCAAGTGCGCCGCGCAGATTGCCATCGGCTATACGCTGGATGAAATGAAGAACGCCGTGACGGGCAAGACCTGCGCCGCGTTCGAGCCGGCGCTGGACTACATCGTGGCGAAAATCCCGAAGTGGCCGTTTGACAAGTTCGTGTACGGCAAGCGCACCCTCGGTACGCAGATGAAGGCAACCGGCGAGGTGATGGCGATTGGCGTGAACGTCGAGCAGGCGCTGATGAAGGCGGTCCGCGGCGCGGAAATCGGCTGCGACACGCTGCGGATGAAGTCGATGGCGAATCTCACCGTGGATGAGCTGCTGGAGCTTATCGGCAAGTGCACCGACCAGCGCATGTTTGCGATGTACGAGGCGATTGCGCGTGGCGTGACGCTGGAGAAGCTGCACGAAATCACGAAAATCGACTACTTCTTCCTCCATAAGTACCTGAACCTGTACAACATGGAATGCCGCCTGAAAGAGGGCAACATCGACGCGGAGACGTATCTGCGCGCGAAGAAGATGGGCTATCCGGACAAGGCGATTGAGCGCCTGTCGGACGAAAAAGTGCCGATGCACCGCGACCCGGTCTACAAGATGGTCGATACCTGCGCGGCGGAATTCGCGGCGGAAACACCTTACTTCTACGCAACCTATGACGACGAGAACGAAGCGAAGGAGTTCCTCGATGAGCGCCCGAAGAAGCCGTGCGTCGTCGTCTTGGGTTCCGGCCCGATCCGCATCGGTCAGGGCATCGAGTTCGACTATGCGTCCGTCCACTGCGTGTGGATGCTCAAACAGGCGGGCTACGATGTCGTGATGATCAACAACAACCCGGAGACGGTTTCGACCGACTTTGATACCGCTGACCGCCTGTACTTCGAGCCGCTGACGGCGGAGGACGTACTGGGCGTGATTGCGACGGAGAAGCCGGTTGGCGTCGTCGCGGCGTTCGGCGGGCAGACGGCGATTAAGCTGACTCACGCGCTGGAGCAGGCGGGCGTGCGCATCATGGGTACGTCGGCGGATATGATTGACGCGGCGGAAGACCGCGAGCGCTTCGACGCGGCGATGGAGAAGTACGGCATCAAGCGCGCCAAGGGCCGCACGGTCATGACGAGCGAGGAAGCGGTGGCGGCGGCGAACGAGCTGGGCTACCCGGTGCTGGTGCGCCCGTCGTATGTCTTGGGCGGTCAGAACATGATTATCGCCTATCAGGACAGCGACATCATTGAGTACATGCGCATTATCCTCGCGCAGGGCATTGAGAACCCGGTGCTGATTGACCAGTACCTGATGGGCATCGAGGCGGAAGCGGACGCGATTTGCGACGGCACGGATGTGCTGATTCCCGGCATCATGGAGCACGTCGAGCGCTCCGGCATCCACTCCGGCGACTCCATCGCTGTCTATCCCGCGTGGAACTTGACCGGCGCGATGACGCAGCGACTGATTGAGGTCACGCGCCAGATTGCGCTCGAACTCGGTACGCTGGGGCTTATCAACATTCAGTATATCGTCTATCATAACGAAGTCTATGTCATTGAGGCGAACCCGCGCGCCAGCCGCACCGTGCCGTACATCAGCAAGGTGACGGGCGTGCCGATGGTTGACCTCGCCGTCCGCGCGATGCTGGGCGAAAAGATTCGCGACATGGGCTACGGCACGGGGCTGTACCGGCAAAGCCCGTACTACGCGGTCAAGGTGCCGTGCTTCTCCTTCGAGAAACTGGCGGATGTCGATACTCACCTCGGCCCGGAGATGAAGTCCACCGGCGAAGTGCTGGGCATCGGCACGAACCTGCAGGAGGCCATCTTCAAGGGACTCGTCGCCGCGGGCTACAAGATGCGCCATCAGGGCGGTATTCTTGTTTCCGTCCGCGACAAGGACAAGCCGGAAGCCATTGACTGCGCGCGCAAGTTTGCCAAGCTCGGCTTCAACATTTTCGCCACGCCCGGCACGGCGCGCGCCATGCAGGAGCATGGGCTGTACGCCGCCGTCGTGAAGAAGGAAGCGCAGGAGAAAATGCTGGAAATGGGGCAGGTGCAGTACGTCATTTCCACGTCCAACAAGGGTCGTCTGCCGCAGCTGGAATCCGTCCGGATGCGCCGCAAGGCAGTCGAACGCGGCATTCCGCTGTTCACCAGCCTTGACACGGCGAATGCCCTCGCCAACGCGCTGACCAGCCGCTACTCGCTGGGCAACGTCGAATTGGTGGACATCAACAACATGCGCACCAAGCACAAGAAGCTGACTTTCACCAAGATGCGCGGCACGGGCAATGACTACCTGTACTTCGATTGCTTCGACCAGACGGTGGAAAGCCCCGAATCGCTGGCTGTGCGCCTGTCCAACCGCCGCACGGGTGTCGGCTCGGACGGTATTGTGCTGATTATGCCCTCGACCATCGCCGATGCGAAGATGCGTATGTTCAACGCCGACGGCACGGAAGGCTCGGTGGCGGGCAATGCCCTGCGCTGCGTCTGCAAGTACCTGTACGAGAACGGCCATGTGCGCAAGGACGAAATGACGGTCGAGACTGGCAGCGGCGTTAAGACGGCGAAGCTGTTCATCCGCGAAGATCAGGTGTTCTCCGTGCTGGTGGACATGGGCTGCCCGGCGTTTGCTCCGGCGAAGATTCCCGTCAAACTCGACGGCGACCGCGTGATGATGCGCCCTGTCTTCCTTGCGGGCGAAAAGCGCGAAATCAGCTGCGTCAGCATGGGCAATCCGCATGTTGTCATCTTCGTGGAGGATGTAAACCGCATCCCACTGGAGCAGGTGGGTCCGCAGATTGAGACGGACAGCCTGTTCCCGGAACGCGTGAACGTTTCGTTCGCCCAGATTGTGGACAAGAACGACATCGTGATGCGCGTATGGGAGCGCGGCATCGGCGAAACGGCGGCATGCGGCACGGGCGCGTGCGCGGTGGCAGTCGCGGCAGTCGAAAATGGCTTCTGCACCCGCGGTGCGGACATTGATGTGCGCCTGCCCGGCGGCACGCTCGTCGTCCGCTATCAGGAGGACGGCAAAGTCTGGCTGACTGGCGACGCCAACACCGACTTCACGGGGACTATCGAAATTTAACTGGCAGCGGCATCTCGTTTTTCACGCGGGATGCCGCCCTTTTTGCAAAGGGGAGGAAATTTGCATGAAACACGTTCTTTGCTTTGGCGACAGCAACACTTGGGGCTTCATCCCCGGCACCTGCAAGCGCTACGACGAACACACCCGCTGGACAGGCATTTTGCAGGACGAACTTGGCGCAGAATGGCGCATTCACGAGAACGGGCAGAACGGCAGAACCACCGTCTTTCCTGAACCCGGCAAGAATTTCATGACCGGCTTGGGCGCGCTGCCTTACGCGCTGGACACCCTGCGCCCGCTGGACGCCATCATCATCATGCTTGGCACGAACGACCTGAAGGAGCACACCGCACAGGCGAGCGTCAACGGCGTCGGCACGCTGATTCGCACGATTCAGACGTTCGACCAGCTGTACCCCGCGAGTGTGCCGCTGTTCGGGGATAACAAGCCGCGGATTCTGGTACTGACGCCGATTGAAATTGGCGAGAATGTGGCGGAGTGGGACACGCTGTACGGCAAGGGGCAGGAATCGCGGAAATTCCCGGCGCTGATGAAGGGCTTGTGTGAGTGGCTCGGCGTGGAGATGATGAATACGCAGAAGATTGTGCAGCCGTCGAAGGTGGATGGGATTCATATGATGCCGGAAGAGCATCGGAAACTGGCGCTGGCGGTGCGGGATAGGCTGTTAGGGCTGGTAAAGGCATAAGAGCTGCGGCAGAGGATAGTAGGGAAGCGCACCCAAGCCGGGCGCCCAAAAAGGGTCAAGGGGCAATTGCCCCTTGCAGGGTGCAGGGACAGCGTCCCTGCTGGGGTTTGGGGCAACGCCCCAACTGTTCCGCGCGCGACCAATTCCAAGGAAGCCGCCAACAAAGGCGCAGGCAGCGAAGCGTCCCTGCCAGTAACTTTGCGCGTCCGCAGACGCGCCTCCAAGCTGCTCTTTCCCCCCAAGATTCCGTGAAGAACCGTAAAATTAGCAATGAGAAATGAGCAATGACTGGCGCGCAAACGCAATCATTGCTCATTGCTAATTTCTCATTGTGCCTTAAAAAAATCGGAAGTCAAGCCGCTCATTTGCGTGCTTGACTCCCGATTTTTTTCTTACTTCGTGTTCTTGATTTCCATCCACAGGTTTTCATAGATCTTGCGGAAGGTGTCGTCGATGTCGTGGAAGAATTCGCAGCGATCCTGAACCTCCTGAGAAGGATTCAGAACGTGGTTGTTCTCGTATTCCTCGCCCATCAGCTCAATCGCGCCCTTGTTGGGGCTGGAGTACCAGATGTATTCGCAGTTCATCTGCGCGATGTCGGGGCGGCAGAGGAAGTTGATGAACTTCTCGGCGTTCTCCTTGTTGCGGGCGGACTTGAGGATGACCGCGCCGTCCACCCAGATGTTCGAGCCTTCAGAAGGCACGAAATAGTCCAGATGGTCGTTCAGGTCAATGGCGTACTGCGCGTCGCCGGACCACATCAGCGCGAGCGCCGCTTCGCCAGCCACCATCTTGTCCTTCGTTTCGTCCACCTGATACGCCTTGACAACGCCGGACTGCTTCTGCTCAATCAGCTTATCCTTCGCTGCCATCAGCTCCGGAACTTCGCGGCTGTTCATGGAATAGCCGAGGTACTTCAGCGTGATGCCCATGCTGTCGCGGTAGGAGTCCAGCATGAACACATTCTTCTGGTACTGCGTGTCCCAGAGGATGCTCCAAGACTGGTTGGGTTCGGGAATCATGTCCTTGTTGTACAGGATGCCGACCGTTCCCCACATATACGGCACGGAGTACTTGTTCTCCGGGTCGTAGTCGGGATTGCGGAGCTTGTCGATAATCTGCTCGAAATTCGGCACGTTGTCGTAGTTAATTTCCGCCAGCAGATCCTTGGCAATCATGCGCTCGATGATGTAGTCGGACGGGAAGCACACGTCGAACGCACCGGGGTTCGCCTCGACCTGCACAATCATGTCCTCATTCGTGGTGAAGCACATGTAGTTGACCTTGATGCCCGTCTCTTCGGTGAAGAGGGTCAGGACTTCGGGTGCGATGTAGTCCTCCCAGTTGTAGACGTTGACGACCTCTTCCGCGAGGGCGGCGGGGGCGACGGTCAGCGTCAGGCACAGGAGCATCAGCAGGGAAAGCAGCTTTTTCATCAGAGATGTTCCTCCTTAAAATATAGTGGATTAGTCGTTATTCGATGCGGTGCGGCGGTTGACAATCAGCAGCAGCACCAGCAGAGCGACGAACATGAGCGCCGACAGTGCGTTGAGCGTCGGCTCGATGCCGCGGCGGGCGGCGGAGTAAATCAGCGTGGACAGATTCTGCACCAGCGGGGAGGTCGTGAAGTAGCTGATGGTGAAGTCGTCCAGCGAGAGGGTGAACGCCAGCATCGCCCCGGTGATGATGCCCGGCATACATTCGGGGATGATGACGTGGAACAGCGCGTACATCGGCGTCGCGCCAAGGTCAAGCGCCGCTTCGTAGGTGTGTCGGTTCATTTGTTTGAGCTTCGGCAGCACCGATAGGATGACGTAGGGCGTATCGAACGTGATGTGCGCCAGCAGCATCGTCACATAGCCGCGGTCGACCTTCGTGAAGAGGAACAGCAGCATCAGGCTGATGCCGGTCACGATGTCGGGCATGGTGTTGGGCAGGTTCGTCAGCGTCATCATGAACGACTGCGGCCGCTTCTTCATGGCGTGGATGCCGATGGCGGCGAGCGTTCCCAGAATCGTCGCGACGACCATGGCCAGCAAGGCAATTGTCACCGTGACGGTCAGCGCGTTCATGATGCGCGTGTCCTGAAACAGCTCCGTGTACCAGCGGAAGGAGAATCCCTCCCACTTCGCGCGGCTCTTGCCCGCGTTGAAGCTCTGCACAATCAGCACGATAATCGGAAGATACAGGAAGATAAGGATGAGCGCCAGATACGCGCGCTTGCAGAACTTTTTCATGCGATGCCGCCTCCTTCGCCGTTGGGGTCGGCCTTGCGCAGGATGGAGAGCGAAATCAGAATCAGCACCATCATGATGAGGGAGAGCGCCGAGCCGACGTTCCAGTTGCCTTCGGTCAGGAACTTTGCCTCAATCAGATCGCCGAACATCATCGTGTTGCCGCCGCCCAAGACGCGCGGGATGAAGAACGTCGTCACCGAAGGCATGAAGACCATCGTGATGCCGCTGACAATGCCCGGAATGGACAGCGGCATGGTCACCTTCCACAGCGTCTGCCAGTTGTTGCAGCCGAGGTCAGCCGCCGCTTCGGTCAGGCGGTAGTCCATCTTGCTCAGCAGCGTGTAAATCGGGAAAACCATAAAGGGCAGGAAGTTGTACACCATGCCCAGCAGCACCGCGCCGGAGTTGTACATCAGCTGTACGCCGTTAAAGCCCAGCGCGCGCAGCACCGTGTTAATCAGCCCGTTGTCTTCCAGCAGGCTCATCCACGCAATCGTGCGCAGGAGGAAGTTCATCCACATGGGGATGATGAACAGCACGACGAGGGTCGGGCCGAGCTTGATTTCGCGGTCGGCCATAATCAGCGCCGCCGGATAGCCCAGCAGCAGGCAGATAACCGTACACTGGAACGCCATCCACAGCGAGTAAACCAGCGTATCCACGTTGACCGTGCCGCGGGAAATGTATGCCTGTCCGGCTTCACCCATGGCGTCCAGGATGATTTTGTTCGATTCGTAGTTCGAATCCCAGAAACTGCGGAAGTTGTCCAGCGTGAACGCGCCGGAGGAATCCGTAAAGGCGTAGTAGGCAATCAGAATGACCGGGACGATGGTAAAAATCATCATCCACAGCGCATATGGCGACGCGAACAGGGAACGGTGCATACCGCGGTTGCGGTGGATGGTGATGGCAATCAGCGCGATGAAGACGCACAGCCCCGTGCCCATGAGCGCATATGCCCACCACGGGAGAGAAAGGTTGCTCAGCATTCCGCATCCACCTCCGCCGCGGGCGTGGTGTCCTCCAGCCGCTTCATGATGTGGATGTTGAAGGGGACAATGTTCAGCCCGACGCGGCTGCCCTGCGGCTGCATCGTCGTCGAATGCACCTTGAAGGTGTACGCGCCGGTGTCAATCATCATTTCGTAATGCACACCCTTGAACAGCACGCTCTTGATGGTGCCGACCATCTGCCCGACGTCCTCGCCGACGAGCATGATGTCCTCCGGGCGGACGACGACGTCCACCGGCGTGTTCTCGCCGAAGCCGAAGTCCACGCACGGGAATTCCGTGCCCGCAAACTCGACCAGCTCATCGTGAATCATCGTGCCGCGCAGCAGGTTGCTTTCGCCGATGAAGTCCGCGACGAAGGCGTTTGCCGGTTCGTCGTAGATGGTTTTGGGGTCGCCAATCTGCTGGATGGTACCGTCCTTCATGACGACAATCGTGTCGGACATGGTCAGCGCTTCCTCTTGGTCATGGGTGACGAAGATGAACGTAATGCCCAGCCGCTGCTGCATGGATTTCAGTTCCAGCTGCATTTCCTTGCGGAGCTTCAGGTCAAGCGCGCCCAGCGGCTCGTCCAGCAGGAGAACCTCCGGCTCGTTGACCAGACTGCGCGCAATTGCCACGCGCTGCTGCTGACCGCCCGAAAGCGCGTCCACATGGCGCTTTTCGTAGCCCTTCAGGTTCACCAGCTCCAGCATCTGCCCGACTTTTTCGGCAATCTGCTTCTTCGGCAGCTTCTTCAGCTTCAGACCGAAGGCGATGTTGTCGTACACGTTCAGGTGCGGGAACAGCGCGTATTTCTGGAAGACCGTGTTGACGCGGCGCTTGTAGGGCGGCAGCGCGGAAATATCCTGCCCGCCGAAGAGCACCTGCCCCTCCGAAGGCGTTTCAAATCCGCCGATGATGCGCAGCGTCGTCGTCTTGCCGCAGCCCGAAGGCCCAAGCAGGGTAATGAATTCCTTCTTGCGGATGTAAAGGTTGATATTCTTCAAAACCTGCACGCCGTCAAACTCCTTCGAGATGCCGACGAGGTCAATCAAATGCTCTTTCTCCACCATGGGGGAAAACACTTCCTTCCAATTACTTAAAATCAGAACGACGGCGGTGTGGAAATCCACAGCACCTTCGCGTGGGATTTGCCCGCATTCATCAGGTAGTGCGTCTCATGCGGATGCAGGCAGAAGCTGCTGCCTGCCCGGATGCGCGTTTTCGTTTCGCCGTCCACTAGGAAGATGCTGCCCGACAGCACATAGCCGAATTCTTCGCCCTGATGCGGTAGAAGCTCGTACGTCCGCCCATCCTCGCCTAAATCGACCAGAATCGGCTCCATCGTGTTCTTCTGCGCGTCCGGCACCAGCCATGTGATGCTTCCGCAAAGCTGCTCGTCCTCCTTGACGAACATATCCTGTGGTGTAAAGACGGTCTTTTCGTCCTTGTCCTCGCTGAAAAACTGACTCAGGCTGGAGCCGAGGCATTCCAGCATGTCTGTCAGCGTCGCGATAGACGGGGAGGCAAGGTTGCGCTCGACCTGCGAAATGAAGCCCTTGCTCAGTTCGCAGCGGTCGGCCATGTCCTCCTGCGTCAGCCCGCGCCGAATCCGCAGCAGACGCAGCTTTTCACCGATATCCATGAGGATGCTCCTTTCCGGTTGCTTTCAGTCTATATTGACGCAAAGTTCAGAAATACTAAACTGAAAGCCGTGAAAAAATGGTTTAGTGAAACTAAACCTCAAAGCGGGATTCATTAAACCATATTTCTTTGCGTATGTCAAGGGCTTTTGTCGATTTTTTCGGCAGAAAACGCAAAAAAGATGAAAAGGCGAACGAAAAAGTCCGTAAGACGCCTATATTAGCCGAAACTAATGGATAAATCACCGAATTTGGCGGATTTTTGCGCCCTCCGAAGCAATCAAAATAAGCATCAGAAAAAGCCGCTCCTCCGACAAAAATCAGAGAAGCGGCGCGATTTTCGGTTTAGCGATGCTGTTCTTTCATTCGCAGGGGATTAGTCCGGCAGCGGCGCATCCAGCGTCACGTTCGCGTCCTTCACAAAGCCGTGCCAGCCGTTCACATCCACCTCGTACCATTCGCCGACCTTGTCCATCACGGCCAGATAAGCACCGACGCGGATCTTGTCCAGACGGCGGCGGCTCTTCGTCAGCTGATATACTGAGACGGTCGCGGTCGTGTTCGTCTTGCCTTTTGCGGACAGCAGCCCGGTTGTGAAGGTGTCTTCGTCCGGCGTTTCGTAGAACTTCAGGCAGCTGTTCAGCACCAGTCCCTCCACGCCGTCGTACACAATGCGCGTGTACACATCGCCTACGCGCAGGACGGTCACCACGCGCCCGGCTTTGCAGGTCATGATGATTTTGCCCTTCTTGCTTGCTTCCTCGCGCATGGTGCACTTGCCGGTCGAAGGCGCGTAGATAACAGCGATTCGCTGGTTGTCATCCGCCTCCGTTTCCCACGAGAGGGAAGCGGTCGGCACGCGCAGGAACTCGCCATCCATGTAGATTTCGCTCATGGCGACACCCAGCGTTTGGAGCGATACCGTCTGCGCCTCGTCGCCATCAGAATAGGTGACGGTCAGGCTGTTCCAAGTGTCGTCAGGCTTGCGGGACAAATCGCTGGCAGTCGCGCGGCTGCCGGAGGGCTTTGGCTTGCTGCTGTTCGAGCCGACCCACACCAGCGCGGCGGAATCCACCCATCCGCTGGATGTGCCGCTGCCGTTCCAGTAGCGGACGTTGCGCATGTTGCCGCTGCGCTCCAGAATGCCGACGTAGGTATTCGCAGGCAGCGTGCCGACCGGGACGAAATCCGACAAGTCCGAAGAAGTCGCTGTGCCTTGGGTCACGGCGTAGAGCGTCGTTCCAGTGCCGGTTTTCCACTCGCACTTGGCGTTCCACTCGGCTTCCGTTTCCGCCAGCGCAGTTGTCATCAGCAAAAGGCAAAAGGTGGTCAGGAGCATCAACAGACGCTTCATGTTATAAAACCTCCTTCAAATCTTCATAAGTTTGTAATCAATATAGCATATCTTTGTGAAAAAGTCAATCGCGTAAAACGATAAATTTTGCCGAATGCGCTTGCAATGCGGACAGAAATGTGGTATCATAAAGCCGTGAAACCGATGAGAAGCAGGGGATGCGCAGAGTCGCCCGCAGCGAGCCGGAGAGGGTGCAAGTCCGGCGGTGGATGGCGCAGACCGTGGGGCTTCGAGGGCGCAGGGGAACGGCGAATGCCCAGTATCCCGCGACGGCTTTCCCCCGTGAACAGGATTTGAGAGGCGCAAGCATTTTGCGCAATTGGGGTGGCACCGCAGTCATCTGTCCCCAGAAGAGGGGATGGGATGGCTTTTTTTGTATGGCGAATCGCTCCCCGGCCGTTCGCCGCCTATTCTGAAAGGAGAGATTTCCCATGTCCGAAACGAATACCGCGCCCAAGCCCGAAAAGAAGCCGATTATCTTCTCCGGTATCCAGCCGTCTGGTACGCTGACGCTGGGCAATTACATCGGCGCGCTCCGCAACTTCTCCAAGCTGCAGGACGACTACGACTGCATCTACTCCATTGTCGACATGCACGCCATCACCGTTCGGCAGAATCCGGCGGATTTGCGCCGCCGCTGCATGGAGCTTGCCGCTATCTACATCGCCAGCGGCATCGACCCCAAGAAGAGCCTGATTTACTGCCAAAGCCACGTTTCCGCGCACGCCGAGCTTGCGTGGGTGCTCAATTGCTTCACCTACATGGGCGAAATGAGCCGCATGACGCAGTACAAGGATAAGTGCGCCAAGCACGCTGACAACATCAACGTCGGCCTCTTCGATTATCCTGTGCTGATGGCGGCGGATATCCTGCTCTACCAGACGAACCTTGTGCCGGTGGGCGTTGACCAGCGCCAGCATCTGGAAATCTGCCGCGATATCGCCATGCGCTTCAACGGCATCTACGGTGATGTCTTTACGATTCCGGAAGGGTATATCCCGAAAGTCGGCGCGAAGATTATGAGCCTGCAGGATCCGACGAAGAAGATGTCCAAGTCCGACCCGGAGGAGACGTTCATCTCCCTGCTGGACGACGCGGACACGATTCGCCGCAAAATCAAGCGTGCTGTGACCGACTCGGACGGCGAAATCCGCTTTGACCCGGAGAACAAGCCCGGCGTGAGCAATCTGCTGAGCATCATGAGCGCACTCGGCGCGGGCGACGTGGAAACGCTTGCCGCAGAGATGGCGGGCAAGGGCTACGGCGACCTGAAGGCGCGCACGACGGACTGCGTGATTGCGGCGCTTGAGCCGCTGCAGGCGGAGTATAAGCGCCTGATTGCAGACAAGACGTACCTGCAGGGCATTCTGGACGAGAATGCCAAGACCGCCGCTTATCTGGCGAACAAAACCCTGCGCAAGGTGCAGAAGAAGGTCGGCTTCGCGGCGAGAGGGTAACAGGGGAATATATGAGCAAGCCGCAGGGCGTGGATATGCGCTCTGCGGCTTGCTTTTATTCGTTTGGTGTGAGTGAACCTATTTCCAGATTCAACTGCGCCATCTGCTTGCGCGTGCACATCTGGAAACAGGATTAGTACAGCTTCGCCCCAGCCGGAATGTGAGGATCAACCATCAGCAAATGCAACTTTTCTTCGCCGTTTTCGTGATGCACGGCGGAAATCAGCATACCGCAGGAGTCAATGCCCATCATCTTTCGGGGAGGCAGGTTGGTGATGGCGATGCAGGTTTTGCCCACCAGCTCTTCCGGATCATAATACTCGTGAATACCACTCAAAATGATCCGATCTTCGCCGGTTCCATCGTCCAGAACGAACTTTAAGAGCTTCTTGGACTTCTTCACCGCTTCGCATTCCTTGACCTTCACGGCGCGGAAATCGGACTTGGAGAACGTGTCGAAATCCACATAGTCGGTGAACAGCGGCTCAATCTGCACGTTCGAGAAGTCGATCGGTTCAGGCGTGACTTCCGCTTTGGCTTCTTCCGCGGGCGCGGCAGCTTCGGGCGCGTTCTGCGCAGCATCCGCCGCCTTCTTGTCGGAATCGAGCGGCTTCATGGTGGGGATTTTCGTGACCAGCCTTAGATAAGCTCCGCTTAGCGTCTATAAGTCCCGACCGGCATCTACTCATTTGAAGCTGGGGTAAGCTCAGTTATGCCTAATTCAGATAGCGGAAAATCTAATGGCGTAAGCCGTGGAGTAAGCTGGCGTAAGGTGGCTTCATTTTTTTGAAAACGAGCCGTGTGCTATACTGAAACTAACCGCTAAAACAGTATAACACACGGCTTAACGAAACTCAATATTTTCCGTTCAGTTTACAAGCATTTCGGTTTTTCCATTCTAAAAATCTCTCTCGAAGCACTTCAACATCTTTCTCGGAATCCGTATGGAGATAAATATGATTGCGGATAAACAGCGTTTTGATTTCCGCTGCCATTTGCGAAGTATCCGCAGTTCTTTTAATAAGGTAGTAACCCAGCCGATTACTTTGACAAATGTGAGCTTTCACGCTTTGCTCTCTTTTCTCCGTCACGGTTGCTCCGGCAATATCGACCGCACAATGTAATTCAGGGAGGTATGCAACAAGTCGCATTCCAAGCTCCGAGTCGCTATTGCTTTTGACCGTAATGCCGTTCTGCGCTCCATACATCATTATCAGCATCTGCGGGAGAGCCTGTTGAAACTCAGCTTCACATTGAGGGCAACCCTTTTGCTCAATAGTTCTATCTGTGATTTTGGCACGGTAAGAGTGTCCTGCTCCGCATTTCCACCAAACGACCTTCATCGAGTTTCTCGATACATTGCTCGGTGTCCACTTGGAGTTCTTTTCATAGTCCCATTCTGAGAGTAAGTGAGGATCAGTTGTTCCAAGATCATTATAGCCTTGCAGAACGGCTCTCTCAGCACAAACAGGACACATACCGCCTTTGACCCGTGCTTTGACGACGGCTTTCCATTCATAGCCGCAGGTACGGCATTTCCACCAAACATTCTTTGTTGACTTCTCATTGACCGCATCGGGAGTCAACGGCAGGTTTTTATCCGACCACTCTATCGCAAGGGAAGGGTACTTTGTTTTTAAGTCATTAAAGCCTTTGAGTAGCTTTATCCCGCTACAATAGGGACACTGACTTCCTCCGGCACGGGTTGAAATCAATGTGTTCCATTCGTGACCCAAGCGACATTTCCACCAAACTTTAATATTCTTGAAAGCCGTAACCTGATCCGGCGTCAGCGGAAGGTTGCGCTCTGACCACTCCGCAGCGATTTCAGGGAAACGGCTTGCCAAGTCGTTGAAGCCCGGTAGTACAAAGTTGTGTGAGCAGTAGGGACAACCTGTACCGTTCACTGTCCGGCTTTTCACGGACGCCGTCCATTCGTGTCCGAGCTTGCACTGCCATATTACCTTCCTGTGCGTAGCCGCTGTAATCATCGACGGTCTTAGCGGCTCATTCTTGGGCGACCATTCCTTCGCAAGCTCAGGGAACTTACTCTCAAAGTCGTTATAACCTCGAAGCACCCTCGCTCCCGAACATATTGGACATTGCTCGCCTGCGGAGCGAGCTTTAATGCTTGTCTGCCATTCGTGACC
>PPYE01311228.1_pt1 | contig 48597 bp, 43 predicted proteins | sample 1559881 | NCBI WGS metagenome assembly PPYE01 (sample SAMN08240022, study PRJNA423297) | Human gut metagenome, whole genome shotgun sequencing project.
CAATATGGTATACTTTATCTAACATATAAAGAGGTGATTAAAGAGTATGAATCAATTACTACAAATGGTTGGCACTTTTGCTTCCATAATGAGTATTCCATTAGCAATATATTTTTATATAAAAACGATAGATAATAAAAATAATAAGGTTAAAGAAGAGTTAATTAGAATATTTTCTAACTTTATTGGTATGGGAGGGAAAATATCACATTTTTACATATCTTCCGTATTATCAGCTAAATTAAAAGAAAACAATTTAAGAGAAGATACTATAAAAGAGGATGATATAATTGAAAAATTAGTATTAGATATTTTATCCAATCCATTACTATCTGTTGATGCGAAGCAAGCAATACTATTAGAACTTGAGAACATATATAATGAGGATAAAAAAGTAGAATTAATACAAGTTCCTGATGGTAAACTTGCTGGAGGCAAAGTAGATGAAGCGGCTGAACGAAGGAACCAGCTTGCTGAAGCGTTACGAAAAGGAGAACCTGTGACTATAAACTCTCAAAAGCAAACAACTAAATCAAAAAGGGGGAAGATAGGACAACAATTCGAACAAACACTATCCATAGTTTCTGTTATAGCGGCAATATTAAGTTTTATGATATCTTTTGAAAATATTACTCCAATTATAAACTATGTAGACCTTACAAATCCATTAGTGCAAATACTATTAGGAATTATAGCATCTGCTATTACTACTATTTTCTTTTATGTTTTTAAATCAAATCATAAATAAAAATTTTGTCGTGTGCTTGACATACGGGTGGCAGAGAGGATGACGACAAAAGTCAACAGAGTACGATAAAACATAACATCATCCAATAAGAAAATAAGAAAATGGGTCGCAATATGGTTTATTTTAAAATAATTGTATGGTATACTCATTATAGAAGATAAAAACATAAAGAAAAAGTACTGATTTTATTTTCAATAATTTAAACTTCAATAATATGCAAGAATAGTATCCCAAATATTAAAATCAGTAGCTTAACCATGTTATTAGGTTATAAAGGGTGGAGCAATAATGTCAAACATTAATATGATACGTATTAACTCGAAATTGGATGAACTTTTTAAAGGAAAAATAGATATGGCTGATTGTACAGAGAATAGTGAACAGTCAGCATTTTATTCAAGATCTCTTGCTGCGTTGTCTATAATGATGCAAAGTGGTGTTGATGTGGAAACGGCAAGTAAAAGTATTACAGATGCATATCATGATATGGGCATAGATGCAGTATATTGTGATGCCATGCAAAAGAAATTAATACTTGTTCAAAGTAAGTGGCGCAGTTCTGGCACTGGTGGAATATCCCAAGAAGAAATATTATCATTTATTCAGGGTGTAAAGCGTATTATGTCTTTGGATTTTGAAGGCGTAAATTCCAAAATTGTGCGAAAATTACCGGAAATCACAAGTGCTATAAGAAATATGGATTATCAAATACTATGCGTGTTTATACATACTGGAAATCAGCAAATATCAACTTTTTGCAGGAAGCCCATTGATGAACTATTGCAAAATACAAATGACGATACAAATGATATTCTGAGTTTCGTTGAAGTACTACAATCAGATGTATTTAAATATTTGGCTACAGGACAAGATAGTGATAATATATGTGTAGACGATGTGATTTTGAATAATTGGGGATTTATTGATGAACCTTTTAAAGCATACTATGGAACACTTTCTGCGGCTGCCCTTGGTGAATGGTATAGTAATTATGGGAACAAGTTATTTGCTAAGAATATACGTTACTACAAAGGTGACACAGAGGTAAATCAGGGGATAAGGAAAGTATTATTAGAGACCCCGGAAAACTTTTTCTACTACAATAATGGTATTAAAATTCTTTGTAAAATAGTTTAATAGATTTTCGATTATCTCTTTAGAAGTTCTTAAATGCCGGTATAGCCCGTAACTTCGGGCTTTTCCGGCGTTTTTCATATCGGAAGAACCTCACAAATACTTTTATAACCCCTCGTGTTTTCCCGGTCAAAAGTAGTAGAAGAAGTAGTAAAATACCTGTCTGCTACTAAGCGGCAGCTTCGGTTTTCTCCGTGTTCACCACGTTGATTTCCGTCTTGGCTTCCAGCCTGTCCATTTCCTCCTGTGCGGAATGGAATGTGGCGTGAGCGTAATAGTTCAGCGTCATAATGATGTTGGAATGGCCCATGATATATTGTAGTGCTTTTGGGTTCATTCCCGCATTTGCCATTCTGGTGCAGAACGTGTGCCGCATGGTGTGGGGCGTCATTACTGACGGCAACGGCTCCTTGTGACACTTGTTAAACTTCTTGGCAAGACACTTAAACATGGCGTCATAATGTACCGCTACTTTCGGCAGGCCGTCCCGGTTCAGGAATAGGAAATCACTATACCCATCCACCTGAATTGCCTTGCCGCCCCTGCGTTTCTTCAACACGCGCTGGAACGCCTCACAAGCTGCTGCGCTCATTGGCACTTGACGAAATCCGCTGTCTGTCTTGGGCGTTTCGATATAGTAGCCGTCCTCCGTGCTTCTCAAAAGCTGGTGGTCTACATTGATAGAACGCTTTTCAAAATTCAGATCAGCAGGGGTCAGGCCGCAGAGTTCAGAAATCCGAAGTCCTGTTTCCAGCAGGATAACCACCTCATCATAATACTTGGAATAGACGGTATCATCCTGTATGAATTTCAGGAGTTCTTTTTCCTGTGCGGGGGTCAGAGGAACCTTTGGCTCGGTATCGTCGTTGATTACTTCATTGATCTGGAAGTCAAAGGGATTTTTGCGGAGGCAATCGTCCTGAATCGCCATATAGAAGATGGCTTTCAGGGAACGCTTGCTGTTGCAGATGGTCGTGTAGGCAACGCCCTTTTCCTGCATACGCAAAGCCCATTCTTTCGCGTCGGACAGCTTCACGCTGTCAATGCTGGCCGCCCCCAGCTTATCTTCTTCTAAAAGTTTCATTAGTTGCTGGCGGCTCTTTTGGGTTCCCCGCTTCACATTTCCCCGCTGCCGGATGTACTTGGCATAAAGCTGGCAGACCGTCATTTTCTTGCCGATGGTGTCTATCCCGTCGTCAAGGTCTTTCTGTATCTGCTTGATTTTCTCGCGGAGTGAAATATCCGCCCGCTTCCCGGCAGGGATTTTGTCTGTGGGTACTAACTTCCATGAGTAAACAAACTTCTGTTCCCCAAAGGTGTCCGTATATTTGTAAGCGTATCTTCCGTCTGGTCGCTGGCTCTCTCCAGATTTCAAAAGGCGGCCCTTGCTGTCCCGTCTTTTTACATCTCGTTCCTGTTTTGGCATTTCGTCATGCTCCTTTCCATGACGGAAAGAGCCTTGACACGCTCTAAGCATATTATAGCACAATCAAGGCCCTTTTTCACTATATTGCGTCAAGGGTATCTATAATTTTCTCAAACTGTTTCCGTTTAATCTGAATACGGTTCCCGTTCAGAATCACCCAGCCAGCGGTAGGGTTTTCCTCGGCCAACTTCCGCAGCTTGTTTTCTCCAATCCGAAAATATTTTGACGCTTCCTCAATGGTAAGCGTGTACTTTTCCCAAATAGGCACATCACTATTCATAATGTAGCCCCTCCTTTCCGCTAATAGGCTAAAGAATAGTTTCAAAGAGGGCATAAATCGGATGGCTGGCGGCCCAGCTCCACGGGAATCTCACCCCTGCGTGGTTCTCACGCGGCCCTACCCATCGCCTGCGACGCTTCTAACGCTCGGACTGTGGCTGTAAGGGAGTATCATTATCATACCTGCCGTTGATTATGAGCTGCCAGCTCTCGTGTAAGTGGTTCTCGCTCGCCCGTAGGGTAGGGGTCATGGCGCACCCAGCGACACAGCAGATACAGAACGTGTCCGTTGCCCTATGCTGCGCCGCCATTATCCTGCCGCGCTTTCTTTTTCAAGGAGCAGATCGGGCCTCCGGGTCAGTGGAATGTGGAAAGGAAGAAAAAAGACAATTCCGTTTCCGGGGGCTGCGCCGTCACTTTAAGGCGACGACGATGGAATGAATGAGCTTGATTTCCAATCGGCGCTTCATATACTCGTCCACGCATATATAAGGAAAACCTTTGCTATCATACAAAGTGCGGGTACAGAGCTTATTGATATAGCCCTCATAATACCGCAGCACCCGTTCCATAGCCATTGCGTCCCCGGCGTGGGCGGCTTCCATCACCGAAAGGGGAAGAAGCTCTCTGCCGTTGAATGTGGGTTGCTTCATCCGCGTTTACCTCCCTCCCGGCATTAACGCCATCAGTTTTACACGCAACTGTTTCAGGGTACTTGTCCTGTGGCGCTGTACGGCGCTGCGGGACATTCCCACAAGGCCGCCGATCTCTCCGTCACCCATATCCAGAACAAAGTGCAAAATCAAAATGCTTTGCTCCTGTTCCGGCAGGCTGGCGAAAGCCTCGGCTACAAGCTCGTTGTCGATATGTAGGTCATACCCGTGGGAACTAAATACATAGCTGTCACTTGGGTAATCGTCTACCGTGGAGAGCTTGTCCAATTCCTGCTGTGTCAGAGCGTCCAGCGACTTTTCACGGTCGCGCAGCCGCGTCATTTCCGACAGGTAATTTTTGGCCTCGTTGCGGAGTACCGCTTTGCAAAAAGCGTCATAGCGGTTCCGCAGGATAAACTCATCGCGGGGGATTGTTTCCATCTTCTCACCCCCTTTCTGTGGGGGATTTCGGTGGTTCTCTCCCTTTCCGCCAAAGTTACAAATGAGAGGTCGCCAGCTACCCGCTAAACGCCGGTTTTGAGAAATTTTTTTGAAAAAATTTTGGGCTGGTGACGCGGGACGCAGAAAACAACAAATTTCGCCCGGCAGGTCAAAGACCAACCGGGCGAAAAGTGAAGCATTATGAAATTGATTTACATGGTATAGTACATATTCGTAGCCGCTTGTTCCCACCGTAGTGGACAGGCTTTTTTTGACGGTACAAACCCCGTCTTATTTTGTCGAAACGCTTTGTAGTTCATGGCGGCTCCCTCCATAATCCGCCGATCTCGCCAGCGTCAGGGCGTCGTCATTCTACATGAGGCAAAGAGAACGGCGGCTTTGATTTTTGTTCAAAACCGCCGTGGGATAGGTATGGCATGGAAAGAAGGCTACTGTACGACGGCTTTTTTTCTTTGCCGTCGTCCGGCAGCTTTTTAAGACTTTATTATCTTCATAGATGAACGTAACATTAACTACTATCTGTCAATTATCTGTATTCCATACAGAGTGAAAAATTTTATATGCGACAGGAGAAAAGATTGCACAGCACAATCCCTCACCGACAGCAAAAGCCAGCCAAATGGCGTCTAAACCAAATGCTTTCCCTAAAATCCATGCTGCCGGAATTGCTAAGACAAGGACGCGGAAAGAGGTAATTAGCAGAGAGGGAATATATCTTCCAACACTCTGAAAGGCTACCATAATAATCGTATTTGCACCGATGAAGATAAAAGAAAACGATATGGAACGGAAAGCAATTTGGGCGATCTCTCCCATTTCTGTACTGGTTGCAAATAGTCCTACAATTTGATTGAGAAAAACATTAAATACAAGCAGACCTATCATCATTAACGTAGTTGACGCAATCAATAGGTATTTCAGGCACCTTAAAAATCGGTCTTTGTTCTTTGCTCCAAAGTTATAGGATAATACAGGCAATCCGCCTAATGACATACCGGCGACGAGCAAAAATAGTAGCTGCTGCAATTTATAGCCTATTCCATATACGGCAATCGCTGTCGCACTATACATTGACAAAATGCCATTAAACAAAACACCTGCAATAGATGTAAAAAATTCTTGTGAAAACACAGGCAGCCCTAATTGAATAATTTCCCCAATCGTTTTTCTATTTAGCTTGTTATGCCGTATGGATATTTTAACATTTTCTGTTTTGGTAAAAAGTATTCTTGTCAAATACAGCATGGCTAAGATTTGGCCGATTACAGTGGCAATCGCAGCGCCGGTCACTCCCAATTTCGGGAAAAATCCAATTCCGAATATAAACAACGGGTCAAGGACTATATTGGTAACTACTCCAATCATTTGAGAAATCAAAGGGTCTTTCATGTTGCCGGTTCCCTGTATGATACGGCTGCAAGTTGCTTCAATCAGGACACCAAAAGAAAAGACCATGATAATCCGCATATAGATTGTGCCGTAACGAATTATATCCGTGTCGTTTGTAAACATAGAGAAATACAACTTCGAGAAAAAAATACCGACGATCATAAAGAAAATCGCATTGATAATAGCTAAACAAAATCCATTTGTCGCCACGGAATTAGTCTGTTCTTTATCTCGTTCCCCTAAATGCTTTGAAACCAAAATGCTTGTTCCCATAGCGACGCACAAGGAAAAAGCAGTAATACACGTTTGAACGGGAAATACATAGGATAATGCAGAAAGGGCTTTCTCGCTATCTTCAATCCTGCTGATGTAAATGCTGTCCACAATATTGTATAATGCCTGGACAAGCATACCGAACATTGGCGGTACACACATCCCAACCAGCAGCTTTGCTAAAGGGCCAGTACCTAACCGTTCTGTTTTATTTTGTGAAATTTCTTGATTCATTTTAACCTCCTAAATTGCGTAAAAGTATCTTTCAGTTTTAGATTTTTATAAAGGTGGGCCGGTTCCCAATGGATTTGTGCTAATATCTTGATAATTAAGCAACCGTCCATTATCATTCCATTCACCATACATTTTGTTTTCTCTTGTGCAGGTAAGGAATTTTTCTAAGCGGCGTTTGAAAATTTCAGGCTCCTTTCTTTTTAGACGGCTCTGGATTGTATCTATCCGCACTCGCTGATAAAGGGGTGGAAATGAAACAAAATTTTCATAAACAGCGGGGTCAGATTTTAATGCAAGCATAATCGTTGGATGAATTGTAAATTGGGACACGTCCATATCTTCCGGCAAAAATTTTCGGCCCTCGTCAGTCATAAGGCCCAGATATTCAAGCCTGCGGACACGCTCCTTATTGAGTTCTGTCCAATTTCCATTTTTCAGCCTGCGGGACAGGCGTTGAATCAATGTACCATCCGGCAGTTTTTTCCTTGTGCTGTCAATCCAGCCAAAGCATAACGCTTCCTCTACAACATCCAAATACAGCAAGGTGTTTGCTTTTTCCCGCATACTCACAACTACCCAGCAGCATTTTTCGGATAGCCCGTTAGATACAAACCATTGGCGCAGCTCTTGGCGGCTGCTTATTTTAAGAATTTCGTCTTGTTTTACTTCCATTGCGTCCCTTTCCCAAAATCAGCCATAACCAGAAAAAAATTAACCCTGTCAGCATTTATGGCTCCCTTTTCTGAAAGGATACCATACGAATACTGACAGGGTATGTCACCAAAAAGATTTAATTTTCCACCAGCTTTTATGTTGCTGCGTCCATTTTCTTGTAAGCTGCTTTGTGCCTTGCCCGCAGCTCTTTTTTTACACGATTAGGCGCTATCACTGTAACCTGATCTCCGAAAAACATCAGACAATGATAAAGCCATTCTTCGTCAACGTGCTTCATTGATAACCGTATCATGTTATCAGAAATATGGGAGATGTCTTTATCCCCAAACAAATCATATATATACGGTGCAACTTTAATGGAAAAATCTAAAATCAAGTCTATCTGATTTTCAGCCGCTTTATTCGTGTAAACAGGAGGCATGGTATAAGGACGATCTTCAAACTTTTCTTGCAGTACATTCAATTCCCGTATTCTACTCACCTTGAACATTCGATAATCATTTCTTAAATGGCAAAAGCCGTACAGATACCATGTTCTATATCGGAAAGTCAGCTTTCGCGGCTCAACCATCCTTTTTTGTTCTTCTCCGCGAACATTTGTATATACAAATTCAATCCTATCCTTTTCAATGATTGCTTTCCTGATTTTCTCAAAAAGTGCTGTATCAGAAAGCCACCCTGTCAGATTGATGTCTAACCATTCATCTTTCGATTGGCTTTGATGAAACGCATACAGAGCAGCGAATTTTTGCTTTATAGAATTTATATCTACACCGGGTATGCTGTCGATAGATTGTAACACGGAAAATAAATTTTGCTGTTCCTCTTTTAATAGCAAAGTCTTATCCACAGAAAAACCATCCATCAAAAATATACCGCCATTTTTCCCAGTTGATGTATATAAAGGAATACCTATTTGCGATAATAAGTCTATATCCCGGTAAATAGTTCTGACAGACACTTCAAAATGAGAAGCCAATTCTATTGATGTAGTTTTTCGCTTTTCTAACAATATCAGCAATATTTCCAATAATCGTGCATTTTTCATTATTGTAGCCTCTTTCATTTTCGCCTTTTGGTTGCTTTTATTATATTCCGTTCTTCTCAAGAGTACAAGGCAAAAATGTGAATAATAAAATGTATCTTTGAAGCATATAGAAACATTCCACCGGCAGAATATGAAATATACAATGTAGGTGGGAGGTGCTATATGGCGAACATTGAAGATTGTCCCGGTTTTGAAAGTTTTGGCGAGGACGTAAAAGCAGCCCGGAAAGCAAGACGCTTATCCCGCCGCGCCTTGGCAGAGATTGTAAACATAGATAACCGTTATCTTGCCAATATCGAGAACGAGGGGACTATCCCCAGCCTGCCGGTTATCATCCAGCTTATTAAAGCCTGTGGGCTTCCCGTGGAGCGATATTTTAACCCGGAGATCATGCGGGAGGAAAGCGAACAGCGCCAGAGGGTGAGCCACAAACTGAAACTATGCCCTGAACAATACCTGCCAATCATTGAGGGCGCGATTGACGGGGCTATACAAATCAAACAGCCGGAAAAGGACGGAGAAACGGAGGGTGTGTAAGACATCCTCTGTTTTGCTTTTTTAGGAGGCCGCGAAAGGGCCTCTTATTTTTTTACGCTTTTTTCTTGAAAATCCCTGATTTGCGGGTAATTTGAGGGTTTCAAAGTGTACTTATAGCGGAGGAAAAGAAAAACAGCAAGCATAGGGAGTGTAGCCACACTCCCGAACACCTGCCCGTCCCTCCCTGCGGGCCGGAGCCGGTTGCTTGTTGGGAAAGTCCCCAAACCCCTGAAAGAAAGGACGGTGAGAAAATGGCAAACCGAAAACGGAAGATTGTGCTGCGCGTTCCCGTGACGCCGGAGGAAAGGGCGCTCATTCAAGAGAAGATGGCCCAGCTCGGCACAAGGAATTTTTCAGCCTATGCCCGGAAAATGTTGATTGACGGCTATATTGTCCATGTGGACACCAGCGACATCCGGGCGCAGACTGCGGAGCTTCAAAAAATCGGCGTCAACGTCAACCAGATTGCAAGGCGTATCAACAGTACCGGGGCTGTGTACGCGCAGGACGTGGAGGACATCAAAGGGGCGCTGGCACAGATATGGCAATTACAAAGATACATCCTATCAAGGTGAACTTGAAAAAGGCGCTGGACTATATCGAGAACCCGGACAAGACCGATGATAAACTGTTTGTTTCCTCCTACGGCTGTTCGTATGAAACGGCGGATATTGAGTTTCAAATGCTGTTAGATCAGGCGTTCAAGAAAGGCAACAATCTGGCCCATCACCTGATACAAGCCTTTGAGCCGGGCGAAACCACGCCAGAGCAGGCCCACGAAATCGGGCGGCAGCTTGCCGATGAAGTGCTGGGCGGGAAATATCCTTATGTGATAACCACCCACATAGACAAGGGCCATCTGCATAACCACATCATTTTCTGCGCGGTGGATATGGCAAACCAGCGCAAGTACATTTCCAACCGCCAGAGCTACGCCTATATCCGGCGCACCAATGACCGGCTGTGCAGGGAACACGGCTTGTCCGTGGTGAAGCCGGGCAAGGACAAGGGAAAGAGCTATGCCGAATGGGACGCCCAGCGCAAGGGTAAGAGCTGGAAAGCAAAGCTGAAAACCACCATTGACGCAGCTATCCCGCAGGCCAAAGATTTTGACGGCCTCCTGCGGCTTATGGAAGCGCAGGGCTACGAGATAAAGCGCGGGAAATTTATTTCATTCCGCGCCCCCGGACAGGAACGCTTTACCCGCTGCAAAACCTTGGGCGAGGACTACACCGAAGAAGCCATTACCCGGCGCATTAAGGGGCTGGCCGTGGACAGAGGGCCGAAACGGAAAGCGGAAAAGGGAATCTCCCTGCGGATTGAGCTTGAAAACAATATCAAGGCCCAGCAATCGGCGGGCTATGCGCGGTGGGCGAAAGTCCATAACTTGAAGCAGGCCGCCAAAGCCTTAAACTTCCTGACGGAACACCAGATTGAGAGCTACGAGGGCTTGGAAAGCAGGCTGGACGAGATCAGCGCGGCCAACGACGAAGCCGCCGCTGCCCTGAAAGCGGTGGAGCGACGCCTTGGGGACATGGCGCTGCTGATAAAGCATATTTCCACCTACAAGGGGCTGCGGCCCGTGGCGCTGGAACTGCGGCAGGCCAAAGACAAGGCCGCGTTCCGGCGGGAGCATGAAAGCCAGCTTATCTTGTATGAAGCGGCGGCAAAGGCGCTCAAAGAGGCAGGGGTGAAGAAGCTCCCCAACCTGTATGCCCTCAAAGCCGAATATAAAAAGCTGGACGGAGAACGGGAACGGCTGTCCGAACAGTATAACGAGGTAAAGAAAGAGCTGAAAGAATACGGCATTATCAAGCAGAATGTAGACAGCATTTTGCGGGTGACGCCGGGAAAGGAGCAGATACAGGAGCTATGAACATACCGAGAATGAATTACCGTCAGTACCGCAAGGCCCGGCGGCTCACGCATGAGTGCTGTAATTACTGTGACGGAAACTGCCTCCTGCTGGACGACGGAGAGGAATGTGTTTGTGTGCAGAGCATTTCCTATTCGCTGCTGTGCCGGTGGTTCAGGGCCGCCGTCCTCCCATTGGACGCGGCCCTATGCGCCGAGATCAGCAAAAGCCGGGAGGAAGTGAAACACTGTGCCGTATGTGGGGCCACCTTTGTGCTAAAGTCCAACCGGGCCAAATACTGCCCGGATTGCGCGGCCCGTGTGCGCCGGAAAAAGGAGGCCGAAAGGCAGCGGCAAAGATACCTCCACTCTACGCATTTAGGGCGGTAAAATCCCCACCAAAACAAGCTTTTTTCTGCATAGTCGGCGGGGTGGAGGGATAGATTATCAAATCCCTGCCAGAACAGGCTTCTAAATGCGTAGGAAAATTCCATAAGAAAGCGCCGGGCGCGAGGCCACAGCAGGCCGCCGCGTCCGGCGTTTTCTTATAGGCTGTCCTTTTTATGGGCTATGGTTATCTTAACAACGGCATACTTCCGGTTAGCTTATTGACTTTCTTTTTGGGGCCACAGATTGCAACGCCAAAGTATTGCAGGGAGCTTTCAGGAACCGCCGCCATTTTCCCGATAAATTCCTCATAGGTTTTACATCCCTGCGCCAAATCGGAGAAGTCCACCACGGACAAGTCCTGAAATTCCGGCTGGTAGAGTTTTTCCCGGATTTCCTTAATCACCTCCGGGGAACCTTTCAAAATCGGCACTGGAAACTCTATAATTCCTAAATGCTGATTTCCGGTTTGGTCGGTTACATTCGCGCCGACAACCTCCGGCATTTCCTTTCCCATTGTAATTCCCATAATGGCCGCTGTATTCGCAATCAGGCCCAGCGGCAAAGTTTCATCAATCACCATCACGCATTTTTCATTTTGTAAATCCATTCTTTTATCCTCTTTTCTTTAACAGTGTTTTGCTTTCCGAAAGCAGCAGGCCAACTAAGGTTAATATCGTTCCTATGGCGGCCATAGACGTAATTTTTTCGTGCAGAATCAGTACCGAAGTTACCACGGTAATGACAGGAACCATATAAATATAAATGCTGGTTTTCACAGCGCCCAGCAGCTTAACGGCAAAATTCCATGTGACAAAGCACAGGGCAGAGGCGCCCAGCCCTAAAAATAAGATATTCAGCAGGGAAACAGGGTTTGTAAAGCGGGATAATTCCAACTCAAAGTCAAAGAGGAACAATGCCGGTATCATAAATAAAAGGCCATAGAAGAACACCCGCCTTGTTGTCAGAATGGTAGGATACCCAAAACTTCCAATCTTTCTCGTCAATACCGCGTAGCAGGCCCAGACAAAGGCGGCCACCAATGCAAGCAGATCACCCGCCGGGTTGAGCTGTAATGTGGAGCCGTTAAAGCTAATCAGACAAATCCCCACCATAGCAATGAGAAATCCAACAAAAAAGTTTGCCTGTAACCGTTCTTCCCCTTTCATAAAAATATGGGATAAAATCGCAGTAAAGAAAGGGGCCACAGAAATAATGACACCTACATTGGAGGCCAATGTATAAGTCAGCGCGATATTTTCCAACAAGTAATATAGACAAATCCCGCAAAGCCCGGCAGCTACAAAGGTAAACTCTTGTTTGGCTGTTGTCCCTTTCATACGGTGTGGATAGACGATCAGCAGCGCCAGAAATCCCATGATGAAGCGGAAAAACAGAATTTCCACAGGCTGAAAATCTGCCAGCAAAACTTTTGTTGAAATAAAGGTGGTTCCCCAAATAAGGATTGTCAATAAGGCGGCCAAATGTCCGATTGTCTTTTTATTCTCCATGTGAGGTTCCTCCCGGCTCCTGCTTCTCTAAAAATATGTCCCGATAAATGCCGGGGGCCAATCCGATGAAGCTATTGAAATAGTTTGTAAAATGGCTCTGATCGGAAAAGCCTGTCTGTAATGCTGCGTCAATCGGAGCCACACCCTGTTCCAACAACTTTTTTGCGGCTCCAATACGGATATTTTCAAGATATCGGTATGGGGTGACGCCCCTTGATTTTGTAAACGCCCGCAGCAATGTGGATTTACTAAGCCCTACATGGCGGCATATCTGATCTAAGTAGATATGCTCTGTAAAATGCTGATTGATAAAAGCACAGGCCCGTTCTATTTCATTCCGACACTCTGGAATACAACTCTCAAAAGGCTGTCCATATTTTTGAATCAGCAGGGACAGAAGCAAGAGCAAATCTTCTTCCTTTTCAAACTCCACAGAACCATTCATTACCATTTCATGAAGTGGCCGCAGGTAACAGGTTACTTCTTCATCGTAGACGACATTCCTTGAAAACCCCGGAAGCTCCCGCTTTCCAGTGATTTCCTCGGCTAAGTTCAACATAACTTCTTTTGAGATATTAAAGCCCCGGTAGTCCAGTGTACCGTCGTCGCTCTGGACGCAGGAATGATTATCTCCGGGGTTAAACAGGACAACATTTCCCCGGCTGATGGTATATTCTCTATTTTTGCAGGAAAGACAGCGTTCCCCGTCCTCCACAAAGCCAATCACATAGTATTCGTGAAAATGGTTTGGGAAAGGCTGCACGATTCCCTCAAAGCGATAGGCTTCTATCCGCAAATCGTCGTCATAGACTACGGTTCTAATCTCTTTTCTCATGTGCGTTTCCTCCTTATTGCTCTCTATTTTACCATCTGAATTTTCAAAAGGCTTGTAAAATATCTTCATTTTCCAGCCCCGGCAGGAAATAAGCCATCACCCTACGCATTTAGGGCGGTAAAATTCCCGCCAGAACAGAGCTTTTTCCGTATGGTCGGCGGGTAAGTGGGATAGATTATCAAATCCCTGCCAGAACAGGTTTCTAAATGCGTAGGAAAATCTTTCCGCCACTGGTATTCCCGGCGCTTCTGTGGTATGCTGGACAAGAAAAAAATCAAAGACAGGAGTGGACGGGATGGCCGATCAGAACGATTTACTGGACACAACAACCATCCGGGCTGCCGTTGCCGGTGAGAAGTGGGCGACTGAAAAGGTGATTGAACACTACGCCCCATTCATCGACGGACTGGCCGTGGACGAAGATATGAAGCAACACCTTATTTTGAAGCTGCTGGAAGAACTGCCAAACTTCCCACTGGAACAGGCGTAAAAAAAGAGCGCCGGACGCAGGGGCCACATAAGCCCCCACGCCCGGCGCTTTCGCCTTGCTTGGGTTATTCGTCCGTAAGCCGGAACCGCTGCGCCTCAAAGTCGGTGTCGCTCATGGCTTCCAGCTTATCAAGGGTCTGGCGGGCCAGCGCCCGCATTTCTTCCGCCATATCCGGCAGGTCGGCCCGCAGCCGGGCCATTGTCCTGCGTCTATCGCTCTTGTGATACAGACAGATCAGGTTTTCTTCCTCCACAGTGAAATACATTCCTCATACCTCCAATTCGTTTTTCTTGATTCTGGCCGGGGCCTTTTTGGGGGCTTTGGCCTGTTTCGTTTCGGAAAGCTGCCTGCGGATGGAGGCGCGGGGCCTCCGCACCTCCTTGTCCCGGCTCTCGTCCTTGTTTATCGCCGCATACAGCCCATGCCGGTCTTTCATGCCAGTAAAGCACAGGGATTTATAGGGCAGCAGGGAAAAGAGGCGGTCGGTGTCCTTGCTGGACGCGATCTGCACAAAGTACGGGGACAGCTCCACCATGAAATGCGTCTTGTTGGGGCTGTTGGGGGCGGACAGGTCTTTCAGCCCGGCCACTATGCGCCGTGCCTCCGTCAAAATCAGCCCGTCCCGCAGGGCGGCGACGTGGCTTTTGAAGTCGCCGGGGGCAAGCGGCTCCCGGCTTCTCTGCTCCTGCCGCAGCACTTCCCGCAGGTTTTCCGGCTCGTTGGGCTTGGCCTCATAGTACAGGAACGCCCCCAGCTTGGGGTCAGGGCTGCCGTCAAAATACTGCGCGGCGGGCTGCTCCTTGTCGTCCTTTTCATAGTGTAAAATGAGATTGTCCGCCTTTACCGCCTCGGCTATGACGTGCCGGAAATGCTTCTGGTAGTCCAGCTCATAGAGATTTCCACGGATTTTCCCGCCCACTTTGCCGGTCAGCTCCACGGCGTAGGCAAGAACATGGTCGCGGGTCTGTTCCCCGTAAAATTTCCATGTGTTGTATTGCCGGGTGTCCTGCAAGAATACGTCACGTTCCCGGAAACAGTACGTCCCGGAGGGGCGCGACATCCACAGCAGGGTTTTGTCCTCGGCTCTGTCGCTGGCGGCGGCCTGCCGGAGCATTTCTTTGTCAATCTCAAAATCATCCTGATAAAAGGCGGTATTCTGGCGCATGACCTGTTCCAGCGCGGCCAGAACGTCCACATTCTCAAACTTATTCACGGCCTCCCACCTCCTTATCCTTTGACTTCTCCCGCGCCGGAGGCTGTTTCTTCTGTTCCTCCTTGGCGGCGGCAAGCTGTGCCCGGATGGAGGGCTTTTTCTGGCGCTGGGTGGTTTTGGCGCTCCTTTGGGCCTGCTTCGGCTTCTGGGCCTCCGCCCTGGCTGCCTCGGCCACGTCCAAAAGGGAAACCTGTTCCCCGGCCTTTACTCTGGCTTCCAGCTCCCCCATTGTAGGGGCATTGTTCAGAACGCCGTCAATCATGTTGTAGTTTTGCTCGGTCGTCATTTCGGCGGTCTTGATGGGGCTTTCCCGCAAGAACTCCGGCACCTGCCGGTACTCGGCCCCCTCGTCCACATAGTAGGCCGTCTGCTGGCCGTCCTGCCGGAACACGACAATATCCCCCATAGAAAGGGAATGGCCCTTGTAGTCAGCGGGGATTTCCATGTTGAACCGGCGGTAAATCTCGTCCAGAGAGGCGTCCTTATCTAACGGGGCGGTGTAGACAAGCTGGTAATTCTTCTTGTCCACGGAAAGGCCGTCCGCCTGCAATTCCTCATAGGAACGATAGCGGAAGTCGCGCCCCTCCGGGCCGGGCGGCACCTGATAAATGGAAAAGCTGTCCTCCTTGGTCGGCGCTGTCTGGACGGCTTCGGAGGCCTGCGCCTCCCTGCGCTGTGCAAGGGTTTTTTCCGCACGTTCCAGAACATCGGCGCTTAAAGGCAGGGAATACAGGGTGGAATGGGAAGAAAAGCCCACGTTGTTAAATACATAGTCTACATCGGTTTCTTTCAAGGCCCCTGCTGCGAAATAGTCGGCCCTTGTGGGCGTTTCGCTCACCCGGCCATTGGCTATGTCATAATTAAGCCCCGTTTCCAGATGGGAACAGATCTTCCCGTCCACGGCCAGCGTCACATAGTACCAGCCGATATACCCGCCTGTGTTCTCGTTGGAACCGTCGTTCAGCTCAACATTCAGCACCGTATAGGGCTTCAAGCCTCTTTGGGCGGCGATCTCGTTGTCCTTGGCCTCTTTTTTCAAAAGCGCAGTCAGGGCGGCTTCCTTTGTCGCCTGCACGATTTCCGGGTTGTATTGCGACAAATAGCCGTCCACGCACTCCGTCTGCACCTTAACCGTTTTGGCCTTTGGCGTCAGGTGATTTCCAATGAATAGGGACGCGCCATTATCAAACTTGATAGAAATGTCGCTCGTCCCGCGCCATTTGCCGGTACAGGGGGAGGTATGGATTTCGCCGGTCTTGCAGCCAAAAGTCTGCGCGATCACGCCGATTTTCTCTTTCAGGGGCAAGCCCTTGTAGCGTTCCGCGATTTCCACCGCTTTTTCCTGCAAGGCGGTGAGGGGCTTTTCGGCTGGTTTTTCCTGCTCCGGCTCGGCGGCAGACGGTTCAAAGCCATTAGCTGCGTATTCCTCCACGGTCATACCGGCGGCCTCGGCCTCCTGCGCGATTTCGGCCTGTACCTGTTCCTTATAGTCCTGCAAGCTCTTATCAAAGTCGGAAAGCTGCGGCGGCTCCGGCAACTGATACTGGCCTTGATTGAGAAGCGGGCGACACTCCTTTACATAGTCCACAAGGGCGGTCAAATAGGCGGTCTGCTCTGGTGGGAGGGAATCGCCGGATTGCAAAAGGCGCTGGGCCTCCTGCTCCATCCGGGAAAGGGTACAGTGCTGTTTCATATAAGGGATGAACTCATTGAGAAGCATTTCCCGCTGGGCTTTATCCGCCTCCCATGCCTCCGGCCCCTCGTAGTGCAGCACATGGTTTTTCCAACTTTCATCCTGCGCGTAGTATTCGTGATACCCTTGGATATGCTCGATCAGGGAACCGTCGCCGTCGCCAAAATCCTGCCGCCCCTCGTAGTTGTCCGGCTGGCCCTGCATAGTAAAATCAATGCGGAACTTGGTTTTATCGTACCAGCTCCCCGCGTAGTCTGGCTGTTCCCGTTCAAAGCGTTTGGAACTGTCCAGCGCCCCGAAAACGGCCTCGGCCTCATGTAACGGCATTTGCTGGCCGTCCTTTAAGTGGGGGCTTTCACTCCAAAGAATCGTAACAACCGGCTCCGCTGCCGGGTCATGGGCGATTGTCTGTTCCGCCCTTGCAACGGCAATTTCGCTTTCAATCTGGCTTTTCATAAAATCATCCATGTGGCCGTGCTGCATTTCGTAGCTCTGTTCACACAGACGGTTGATAAGCGCAATCACCTTGTCATTGTCGTCCACGGCCTCGGCATATTCCACAATCAACCGGCGTTCCCCGTTGCCTAACCGCTGGCCGTCCTTTTCTGCAAGGTCAATCAAAGCGTTAGCCCGTTCCTTGGGGGACGCCTCCGGCATGAATGGCTTCCCGTTCAAAATCCCGTCTATCCCGTTCCACGCCTGCGGCTGCCGGGCCTCGGCCTTTTCCAGCGTTCCATCCTTGGAGAGCGTAAAGCCCTGTGTCTGGATGGCTTCTTTCGTCCCCTGCGATACCTCGCCGGTGGTTTTCAAATCCGTGTCAACCAGCATTTGCAGCGTGGCCCGCACTTCCTCGGTTATGGCCTGCTGCTGTTCCGGGGGCAGCTTGGAAAATACGCCGTCCGGGTTTGGCTGCTCGGCGGCCTGCTCCACCGGGGCGGCCTCCGGCTGTTCCTGCTGGGCCTGCCGCTGCTGCTGAAGCTCGGCAAGGTGGCCGTCAATGGCGGTTATCAGCTCATGGGCGGTGGTGCGGATGGTTTCAAGGGAGGCTTTCAGCTCCTTTAAGTCCTTGTCGGAACTCCACCCGGCCACATACCCAAAGGAATAGTCGGAGGTGTCCAGCCCGTAGTGCTGGCAGACGGCGTAGGCTACGCTCTCGGCCTGTACCTCGCGGGTGCGGCTGTCGGGCCGGGCGGCCTGCTCTGCGGGCGTGGCCTCCGGGTCTATGGCGTGGAGCTTGGAATGGGCGATTTCGTGGATGGCCGTCTTGACAGTCTGCAATTCGCTCATGCCCTCCTGAATGGCAATCCGCTTTTCCGTCAGGTGGTAGTAGCCGTGAGCGCCGCCGGGGATGTCCTCAAAACCAATCGGGACGGGGGAGGTCTGTTCCAGCGCCTTGAAAAAATCTTGGTATTGCTCCACGCCGCCCGTCAATTCCTCCACCCCCAAAGAGGGCAGCGGTTCCCCCTCGGTCTGGCTCACGTCAAAGACGGAAACAATCTTAAAGGCCGGAACCTGTACCTCCTGAACCTCCGTGACGGGCTTCCCGTCTTTTCCGATTACCTGCTGGCCTTGGGCGTCCAGTTTCGGCACTTCCTTTTTGGCCTTGAACGGGGCCGGGGCCAGTATCTTGATGGCCTTTTCGCCTTTCTTTACATTGCGGTGAAAATCATCCCGCCACTTGTTATAGCCCGCGACAAGCTGGCCGCCCTGCATGGCGATTAAAAGCGTGTTGTTAAAGCTGTAACTGTGGAACTTCGCCATAGAGGTAAGATAGGCTTTATAGCGTTCACTCTCGAAAAGCTCCTGTATGCCGGTTTCCAGCCGGTCGGTGATTTCTTTCATGCGGTCGGCGCTGTTCTGGCTGTTCAGGATAATGGGGGTGACGGGCTGCGGGGGTGGGGCTTCGGCCTCCTGTTTCTGCTCCGGCGGGGCTTTCGCTTCCTCCCGCAGCACGTCCGGCGCGGGGTAGGCCATTACCCGGTATTCCTCCGGCACGGGCTGGCCCTCGTGGACGCGCTGCCATTCGTCGCCGCTTTTCACCAGATAGCCGTAAGGGGTAAAGGCCCCCTGTTCCTGTTTGGCGATATGTCCCCCAAACTTGGAAACATCAATGCCCGCTTTCCAGTCCTCCGGCATATCCACCATGCCGGAACGGTTCAGATAGTAATTCCCCAACTGCGCCGTATTCTGCACGTCAGGGATATGCACAAAGTAGTCCGTGTTGTCGACGTAGTCGATGATCTGGCCGATGTTCTCAAAGCCTCCCCTTGGATTTTGCAGGGCGGCGTTTAATTCCGCAAGGGCGGCGGCGTCCAGCGATTCCAGTCTTGCGGCAAGGAAATTCAATTCGTCCACATCGGCGGCCAGCACCATGTCGTAAGGCAGGGCAAGGTGTCTGTCCTCCGGGCAGGAATATCCGTTGATGAAAAAATCCTGCGGGTTGTCGGTGCTGATGTGGATTTCTTTCAAGGCCGCCTGCACCTGTTCGGCGGTGGTCGGCAAGGAAAGCCAGTAACCGTGCGGCCCGCCGGATTGCGCTTCGGCGCGGTTGTCAAGCAGGATAGAAAATACTTCGTTCACGGGTTCCCTCCTTTCAGGCGGTTGGATAGCGGGGGACGGCTCCGGCTGTTCTTTCCCGGTGGTCTGTTGGGACAGCTCGGCGGCCTGCTGGGGTTCTTCCCCCTCGATGGCATAGCCGGGGAGTAAAAGGCCGTTCACCTTGAAATAGTCGGCGTACTCCTTGGGGATGGCCGGGGATATTTCGGTAAATAAATGCTGGTGGGCCTTGATACGGCCATTCAGATATTTGTCCAGTTCTTCCCGGCTTCCAAAGACTTTCTTTTGCCCGGCGATTCTGGCCTGTCCGTAATTCCCCGGCGCATTGGTGTAAAGATTCCAGTTCAGTGTCCATGAATAGGGGATGGATTTCTCCGCCGCGCTGCTATATCGGGTGTTCTCGGTAATGGAATAGGACATTTTATAGACGGCGTTGCTGCGGACGCGGAGAAAATCGCCCTGTGGTTCCCATTGGTTTGCGGTATGCTTGACAGGAAGCGTCCGGGCATATTCCAGCGTTTTATCAAGGGCAAGGGTCTTTCCGGCCTGTTCCTCCCATGCGGCGGCCAGCTCCTTTAGACGGTTAAACACTTCCTGTTCGGCGGCGGCGCTTTCCTCCCGCTGCTTCAAAAGCTCCGATAAGGGCAGGGCCGCCAGACCGGAAAGGTCAGACTGTTCACTTTCAAAGTAAATCTGGCGCTCAATCTTCATGGTTTCAGCCGTTTCTAAACTGTCATGGTCATAAGAGCTGTACGACATTCATTCCTCACATCCTTTCTGTGCTTGCATTTCAAGTAGGGGTTTGGGGATATTCCCCAACAAGCAAACTCCCCGGCCCGGCAGGGTGTACCGGGTCAGGGAGTTTTCGGGAGTGTGGCTACACTCCCTATGCTTGCTGTTTTTTAGTTCTTCGCCCTCCGTTCTATGCGGTAGTTGACGTATTTCCCGCCGGTATCTGCCAGAAGCACCGTGCCGTCGTAGGTCTTTCCCGTTTTCACGGAATAGAGGCCCTTTATCTTGACTTTCCCATTTTTAAGGAGCGCGGCGGCGATTTTCGGGGTAAACGCTTTCTTTCGTTCCTCAAAAAATCGGTCATTCTTCCACATGACAAACTGGCAGGCCCGGTTTCCGCAATAGTAGTTCTTTTTCCCCTCGTAGACGTTTTCTCCGCAGCGCGGGCATTTACCGATAACCACACGCTCTTTCTGAAACAACTGCTGGGCGTCCTCGCTGATCTGGGAATAGTTCGCAATCAGGCCCCGCGTCATTTCCTCAATACCCCGTATGAAGCCCTCCGGGTCGGCCTCCCCCTTGGCAATGGCCGTCAGCTCCGTTTCCCACTGTGCCGTAAGCTGGGGAGAGGTCAGCACATCCGGCAGGACGCAGGCAAGGTTGTGGCCGTCCTTGGTGGGAAGTAGCTGCTTGCCCTTTCGCTCAATAAATCCCATCTGCACCAGCTTTTCTAAGATAGAGGCGCGGGTGGCCGGTGTGCCTAAGCCCTGCCTTTCGGCGTCCTCCGGCATATCCTCGGCCCCGGCCCGTTCCATAGCGGAAAGAAGCGTGTCCTCGGTGTAGGGCTTGGGCGGCGTGGTGAAATGCTCGGTGGCGTCAGCCTCCACCTTGTCAAAGGTCTGGCCCTCGGTAATTTCCGGCAGCTCCCGCGCAAGCTCCGGCGCGTCCTCGTCGGCGTCGGTCTTGAAAGAAGCCTTAAAGCGCCGGTCAATCTCTTTCCAGCCGGGGGTGAGGACGGTCTTTCCCTTGGCGGTAAATTCATTCCCGGCGCAGGTGAATGTGGCGGTGACGGCCTCATACACATGGGGCGCGGCCACGGCGCACAGGAGCTTACAGCACACCAGAGAGAGAAGTTTTTTCTCCCCCTCGGTCAAGCCGTCAAAGCCCTTGGCGATAAACTCCATTGTGGGGAGGATGGCGTGGTGGTCGGACACCTTTTTGCTGTTCAGAATCCGGCCAAACTGCGGGGAGAGGTCAAGCCCCTTTGCAAAGGGAAGCAGGGGCCAGAGGCCGGACACAAGGCTTTCCGCTGTGGGCTGCATATCGTCGGTTAAATACTGGCTGTCCGTGCGGGGGTAGGTCAGCAGCTTCTTTTCATAGAGCTGTTGGGCGTAATCAAGGGTCTGCTTGGCGGTAAAGCCAAAGAGCCGGTTGGCCTCCCGCTGCAAGGTGGTAAGGTCATAGAGGCGGGGCGGCTGCTCCGTCTTTTTCTCCCTCGCCACGGAAACACAAACGGCCTGCGCCCCGGCGCAAGCCGCTTTCAGGCTGTCCGCCTCGCCCGGGCTGGAAATACGGCGGCTGGCCGCCTCCATGCCGCCCGCCGCGATATGGACAACGTGATATTTCTCTTTCTTGAAATTACTGATTTTGGCCTCCCGGTCAACCAGCATTTTAAGGGTCGGCGTCTGCACCCGGCCCACGGTCAGGGTTTTGTGGTAGAGGATGGAGAAAAGCCTTGTGGCGTTTATACCCACCAGCCAATCCGCCCGCGCCCGGCAAAGGGCCGATTGATACAGATTGTCATAGTCTGCGCCGGGGCGCAAATGCTGAAAGCCCTCCCGGATGGCCCCGTCCTCCATGCTGGAAATCCAAAGGCGCTTGAACGGCTTTTGGCAGCCCGCCATCTGATAGACGAAACGGAAAATGAGTTCCCCCTCGCGCCCGGCGTCGGTGGCGCATACAAGGCCGTCCACGTCAGGGCGCTCCATCAGGGAACGCAGGACTTCAAACTGCTTTTTCTTCTCGTCCGGGATGATGTACTGCCATTCCTGCGGCAAAATCGGCAGGTCGTCATAGGCCCATTTCTTATAGCTGGGGTTATAGGCCCCTGCGTCGGCAAGGGAAACCAGATGGCCGATACACCAGCTCACCAGATAGCCGTTTCCCTCGAAATAGCCGTCCTGTTTCTTATCCGCGCCGATCACGCCCGCAATACTGCGGGCCACGCTCGGTTTTTCTGCAATCACTAACTGAATACTCATTCCTCGTCCTCCTTATCCGTTTCTTCCTCCATCAACAAATCTGCCTCCGGCTCTTGGGCGTCCCCATCGGTGGCGTCGTCCGGCTCCGGGGCTTCTTCCTCGTCGTCCTCGTCCTCGCCAAAGTCGTACTCCTCCAGATCGTCGCCGCCCTTGACATCCGCTTTCGGCTTGCGGAACTTAAAGAAGTAAAGGGCCGCGCCGCCGCCTGCCAGCACTACCACAAGGAACACCACAAGGCCGCCCATGCCGCCGCTTTCTTTCTCCGGCGCTGCCGGTTCTTCCTCGTCTGCGGGTTCCGGCTCCGGCCCGGCGCAGGCGGTCAGGTTATTTTTACAAACCGGGCAGGCCGTGTTGACGGCCCCGGCCTCACACTTGGCCGTGCAGGTGCAGGCTTGCGGCTCCTGTTCGCCGTCCTCCAATAACGCTTGCAGGTCGGCGTCGTCCACTTGGTTGAGGAAATGGACGGAGGTTTCCTTGTCCTCGTTGGCCCGGTCAATCAGGATATAGAAATAATTCCCGGCCTTGGTGGTGACGGTGATAAGCTGTTTATCCCCGTAGAAATCATCTACCAACGCTGCGTTGCCCTCCGGGGTGACGGGTACGCCCTCCGGCTCCATCTCTATGCCCCCGGTGGTGGGTTCCTCCGTTTCCTCCGGCAAAGGGGCCTCGGTGGTTTCCGGCAGCGGCTCCGGGTCAGGGTCAGCGCCCCCGGCGTAGGCGGTGACGGAAAAAGCCGCCATGCAAAGCACAGCGGCCAGCGTCACGGTAAATCTGCGAATGAGCTTATTCTTCATCGGCGTTTCCCTCCTGTTCAAACTCCGGCTGCGGGGCCGGGGGCGCTTGCAGAGCGCCGCCACGCACAAAGGCGGCGAACTCCTGCGGGGTCATGTTCAGGCCGCGCACAAGCTGGACGATCTGCAAGTTTTCCTGTTCGGTCTTGGCCGCTTCCAGCTCCCGGAGCTGTTTCTGCAATTCCGCGATCTTGCCTTTGGTTTTCTCAATGTCCTTTTCGATACGGTCAAGTTTATTTGCCATAATTAAATGCTCCTTTCCTCAATGGATTGTTCATAACGATATTTCATCTGTGCTGGGTAAAGGTCGGTGGCAGGGCGGCGTTTCCCCGTCCAGCGTTTGCCGCCAGCCAATCCCGCACAGCTCCATCCGGCAGCGCGTAGGCTTACACCGCTTTCTGTATCAAGAATATAAGTAATGATTTTCCGATAGCCAATAGCCCGTGCCGCCCTCCATGCCGCAGCATAAAGAAAGCTGCAAGCATTTTTGGTGCCGTCCGTGCAAAGCCGGTTGACTTCCAATGTCAGGCCATTATCCAGATAGCGGCTAACAGGCCGCCCCACAATGGCGACACCCACCAGCCGCCCATTTGCCATACAGCCGAGCGAAAACTTGTGTCCGGCAACGGGCTTGTGGTGGCGGTGGTGCTGGGCGACAAAGGCGTTGGCTTCGGATAGCGAAACAGGTATCAGGTTTAACATCACAGCCCCCTTTTTATGGCAATCTGCCATAACAGTAGAAATGCTGTTGCCAATAGCTTGAATTTAGATTTGTGTAAGAAATGGGGTCGCCACAGTGCAACATGACGGAATTACCCACATAAAGCCCCACATGGGAAACGCCGGGGGTGTCGTAGGTGCCGACGAAAAACACCAAATCGCCGGGCTTGGCCTGCTCCGCTGTGACAGGGGTACAGAGGTTATAAAGCCCCTGCGCCGTCTGCCGCCCGACGCTCCATCCGCTGTGATTGAGTACCCAGCTAATGAAGCCGGAACAATCAAAGGACGTGGATGGGCTGGAACCGCCCCACACATAGGGATAGCCCACATATTTGTCCGCCTCCGCAATCATGGCGGCAAAGGTTTCATCCTCCAAAGCCTCCGGGGGGATTTCATAGTAAGTCGGCTCCTTGACGGTGGAGGCATGGGGATAGCTGCCACTTGGAAAGAGGTCTGGCCGGTTTCCCAATGTCTGCATATAGGCCGCGTACAGGCTCAACTGTTCCTCGTCCATGAGATAGACGGGCAGGTGGGATAAGTCGTTGTTGGTAAGTGTCACGTTGCAGATATAGTAGGTATAGGGGACTTCCACCTCGTACTCGTTGCCCTCACTGTCTGTCCTCGTTTCCGTGCGGTAACGGATTTCCGTTTCAATGGTCTGCGTCAGGGTGTATTGCTGTTCAAAGAGCATGGCAAGGTCGCCCTGTACCTCGTCCAGCGTAAACGCCCCGCCGTGGAGCGCGGAGAGGATAGAGGTCAGCACATAGGGGTCATGGCTGATTTCGTCCAAATCAAAACGGTACTCGTCGTAGCCGGGGTGCAGGCTTTCGTAGTTGTCAAGCTCGTGCTGCAAGTCGGCCTCCATCCCGGCGTAGGCGTCCTCGGCCCCCAGCATATCGCTGTCCTCGGACAGATAGGAGGTGGCCGCAAGCCCCGTCCCGGCGCTGCCGAACATGGCGGTGCAGGATTGCAGGCCGCCCATAATCAGCAGGAGAAGCAGGCCCACGCCGCCGATCAGCAGCGCCCCTTTCCAGTGGCGGGCCACAAAGGAGGCGGCCTTTTTGCTTTCCTTGGCGGCTTTTTTGGCTGCGGTGGCCGTGGTCTTGGCGGTGCTGGCTGCGCCCTGTGCCGTCTGGCCCGCCGCCCGTGCTGCCTTGGCATACTGCCGCTTGATTTTCTGCTTCTGCCAGAAGCGGGAAACCGGGTCTTTTACCGCCTGCGCCATTTCCGGGTTATCCCGCAGGGATTTTTGATACATATACTCGGCGTTGGCGGCTATGGATTTCCTTTCGGCCTTGGCTGCGGCCCGGTAGGGCTTTAGCTTCTGCCGCTGTCTGGCGCTTCTTAGGGCCTTGCTCGCTTGACGCTCGGCCAGTTCTTCCCCCTTGTGGCCGCCCTCCACGCCCACATTTTCGTGTTCTACCTCGTGGATTTTCCCGTGGAGATATAGCCCTGCCTCCTGCACGGGGCGGCTGGCCGGATTGGGTTTGAGCTTCGGCGGGTCTTTCTCCACTTTTTCAAAGTGAAGTTTACTTTTGGCCTTTCCCTTGGCCTCGTCGTAGACGGTTTCCTTGGTAAGTACGCGCTTCTTTGGGAGGGCGTCTTTGGCGGCGTCCAGCTTATCCGCCCGTTTCTCGGCCTTTTTGATATAAGGGGAAAGCTCCGGGGAGGCCCGTTCCTCGGCGGTAAATTGCAGGCGGGAGGTGGGCCGGTGCAGGGCTTTTTCTCCCTCCGCCACTACCTCCCCGGCGTCCTTGGCCGCCTGCTTCGCCTTATGGCGGCTGTGGAGCTGGTCGGCCCGTTCCAGTGCCTTTTCCGCCGCGCCGCCCGGCTCGGCGGTATATTCCTGCTCGGCCTCCCGGCTGGACACGTTGACGCTCTCGCCGGTGGTCTGGTTATCCAGCGTCAGCCCGTCGCGGGTCATGCGCTGGGTGACTTTATCACGGGGTTTTAAGGGGCGTTTCATGGTAAATCACCTCCCATCCGGCCCGGCGTTCATACCGTGGCCCCCTCGCCTAACCGGGTCGTCATGATCTGGTAGAGCTGCGTGTTCTTCGGGATTGGGTTCTTAAACGGCAGAATCACGTTTTCATAAATCAAAAGCCCCTCGCCGGGTTCGGAATTGTCTACATACCGTAGCTGCTGGGGAGAAATGTTCAGCCGTTCCGCAAGGATTTTCCGATCACCGCTGGCCTGATTTAACAGGCAGATAAAGTCGCTGTTTTCCAAAATGTTCTCGATTTCCGGGGAGGAAAGGAGGTCTTTCACGTTTTGGGTGGCACCTGTCGGGACGCCGCCCCATTTACGAAATCGCTTCCAAATCTCGCAGGAAAAGGCCGCCGTCTGTTCCTCCCGCAAAAGCAAATGGAACTCGTCACAAAAGAACCACGTCGCCTTGCCCTGGCTGCGGTTCTGCGTCACGCGGCCCCAAATCTGGTCTTGGACAATCAGCATACCGATTTTCTTTAGCTGCTTGCCTAACTCCTTGATGTCAAAGGCCACAATCCGGCTCTCAATGTCCACGTTGGTACGGTGGTTAAAGACGTTTAAGGAGCCGGACACATACAGGTCAAGGGCCTGCGCCACCCGGTCGGCCTCCGGGATATGCTGGTCTAACAGGGCTTTATGGAGGTCGGAAAGAATCGGCATATTTTCCGGGCGGGGGTCTGCCAGATAGGGCCGGTAGATCACCTGCACGGCCCGGTCAATCACCGTCTTTTCGATGGCTTCCAGCCCGTTCTTGCCGCCCATGACAAGCTCACAGAACGACAGCACAAAGTCAGATTTTAAGGCCAGCGGGCTTTCATCCTCGGAGTAATTCAGGTTGATGTCCAGCGGGTTCACATAGCTTTTGCTGGTGGGTGAGAGCTTCACCACTTGGCCGTGAAGCCGCTTGACAAGGGGGTAATACTCCGCCTCCGGGTCGCAGATATACACGTCGTCCGGCGTACACAAAAACACGCTCAAAATCTCGGATTTACAGCTCATGGACTTGCCGCTGCCCGGCGTCCCCAGCTTCAAACCATTGGGGCAGCGCGCCCGCTTCCTGTCCAGCATAATCATGTTGCCGGTCTTGGCATTGACGCCGTAATACATGGCGTCGCCGCCCTGAAAAAGCTCCTGCGTCACGAAAGGCACGAATACGGCCACGCTGGAAGTCGTCAGGGAACGCTCGATCTTGATATGGCTGGCCCCCAAAGGGAGGCTGCTCATAAGGCCCTGCTCCTGCTGGTAGTCCAGACGGACAAGGGAACAGTTGTATTTCTGCGCCACGCCTGCGGCCCAAAATACATCGTTATCCAGCTTTTGCCGGGTGTCGGCGGTGTTCAGCACCAAAAAGGTGAGCTGAAACATCCGTTCATTCCGGCTCTGCAAGGTTTTTAGCAGCTCCTTGGCGTCCTGCCCGTAGGTGGCAAGGTCGCTGGGAAGTATATCCATGTCGTAACCGCTGCGGACGGCCCGTTTCTGCTCCTGAATCTTCATGGCGTCAAGGTCGGTGATTTTCCGCTTGACGGTCTTAATGGCCTCGCTCTGGTCGATGGCCTGCACATGGAGGTTGACGACAATTCCGTTTTCCGTGTTGAGGAAGTCCGCCAGCATTTCATCCGACAGCTCCGGGGAAAGGATGTTTAGGAAGCTCACGGCCCCATACTTGCCGCCCAGCCCAAACAGCCGGGCATTTCCGAAACGGAACGACGACGGGGCGATAAAATCCTTGGTGGAAAGGCCGGAGGGGGCCAGCCATTTCCAATCGAATGGAAACGGCTCCCCGTCCGGGTGGAAAATGCTGTGCATGACTTCCAGACGGGCTTTCGCGTCCAGCCCCCACGCCACGGCCCCCATGCTCTTGAAATAACCTAAGAGGTCGGTTTCAATGCGGCGCAGCCTTGCGCGGGCCAGTTTCAGGCTGTCGGCCTCGATGGTGTAGGTCAGGAATTTCCGTTTCATCAGGCCGTTGTTCCCGCTTACAAGCTGGTCTTTCAGGATGGCGGAATACTCGGCCCGGATGTCGTCAAAATCATCCCCCTGCACCCGGATTTCAAAGCTCTTGGCGTACTGTCTGGGGTCGATTTTGTGGTTGATAAAAGAAAACTGGACGTGGATAGAGGCGTCCAGATAGTTGTATAAATCGCACAGGTTTTCAAAGATGGCCGTCTTGGTGTCCGCCTGCGCGAGCTGATAGCTGATGTCCGCAAACTCAATACACTTGGAGAACGTGCGGGGCGTCAGGCGGCAAATCCCGTCCTGATACATGGCCTCGTAGGGAATACTCTCCTGTGCGGAGTGGGGCTTGCCGTCGCCCTTATACTTGCGGATGACGGCCTGAATCTCTTTCTTTTCTGCGCGGGTCAGCTTTACCGGCTTTTTTTCCGGCGCTTCGTTCCTTTGCTTTTTGGACAATGGCGTTTACCTCCTTTTCCATTTGTCGCTGCCGCACAAGGGCAGAGTAAGCGTTGTTGGTCTGGTAGGGGCGCTCTTTCGGCATAAGAAAGCAGCACTGGATGATCTGCCATACCACCACTTCAAGGGGCTGGCCGTGCCGCTCATAGAGGGCCAGAAGCAGGCCCGGAAGCATGGCGAACACCATAATCAGCGCCGCCGCGCTGGTGGGGACGCGCCCCCTAAGCAAAAAGAAAAGCGGGACGCCTACCAGCAGCGCACCGCCAAAACAAATGAGCTGCCGTTTCGTCAGCCCAAACACCACCTTGGATTTCACGCGGGTAAAATCCTTGGGGACAGTTACATAAGCCATAACATATCACCTCGTTTCTTTCTGGCCGCCCAGCAGCTTTTTCACCGGCTCATAGTCGGAAAAGCTCTGGACGGCATGAAACAGCCGTTTGTTGTTCACCCACCGCTGCAAGTGGCGGGTAATAGGCGGGGCCGTGGGCTTTTCGTAAATCATCACATAGGGGTCAAAGCCCATGCCCCGCAAGGTTTCCACGCGGTATAAATCCTGTTCGTGAGTGCTGCCGTAATTCGTCAGCATATATACCCGGCGATTGCGCCAGTTCTTGATTGTTGTCTGGTCGGCAAAGCGCCGGAAATACGGGGTCAAATCCTCATTCGGGTTATCCCATGCAAAGTGAACCGCCTTTGTCCGCACCTGATTGAGAAGCGCGATATTGTCCGGGGTTATCAGGCGGATGTCAAGCCCTTGGGTGAAGTCCACCAGCGCCCGGCTCCTGGCAAGCTGCAACAGCAGGCTTTCATGGTCGGGGCAGGCGAGCAGGTTTGCGTCCATCAGCTTGATTTCCGGCTGGCCCCGCCAAAACTCCGAAAGGTCGGCCACTTTCCGGCTTTTGCGGCCCTCCTTGCCGCCCACAATGCAAAATCCGCAGCCCCTTGGACAGCCCCGGCTTAAAAATCCGTAAGCGGTCTTGGAATACTGCGGATATAGCGCATAGTCCGGGTAGGTATGTTCGATTTCTTCCGGCAGGTCAGGGCCGGGGCCATACCCCGTGCCACCTTTTATCACCGTCCCAGCGTTGGTGACGGTGATGGTGTCCTTGGAATAGGTGTCCGTGAACACTCGGCTTTTATATACCACGTCAAAGTAAAACAGTGGATTCCACCAAAGCACTTGATGGCCCTGTGCCTTGTGGTAGGCGGACAGCTTCATCAAACAGAGGTTTGGGAAGTTGTGGGAATCCACGTCAATCAGTCCTATGCGTATGTTCTTCACCTCCCGTCAGTGGGCGGTAAATACGGCCTTTGAGATACTTCCCGTCTTGAACAGGCAGAAGCACAGCAGCACCGTATAGCCCATACAGCCCCATATCGCGCCGGAAATGTCGTCCGCCGTGCCGATCTCCTGAATCAGCACCGCATAAATCCCGACAACCACCATAATGAGAAAGGCTTGGAAGCCCAGCGCCAGCAGGGATTTCAAATAGTTCTGGCCGACGCCGCGCCACTCCGCGTTTCCCAGCGTGGCAAGGGGGATAGGCCCCAGCGCGGTCACGGCGTATATTTCAATCATTCTCCCGTAAGTCACAAGGAAAATGCAGATGGAAAGAATGTTCATCGTCAGCCCCACCACAAGGGTCTGGAACCACAAGCCGAGCAGCGGCCCAATGTCCATCGCGTCAAGGCGGCTTTCCAGATCAGGCAACAGCGTGTCAAAGTCAATGCTGGTTTCCCCGATGATTACCCCGGCGCTCTGGTTGACGACTTGTTGCGTGGCGTCGAACACGCCCATGACGATATTCCATGTGTTCGTCACAATGAGGATGGCAAAGGCGCTCTTGAACATCCAGCGGAAAAACATGGAGCTGACAAAATCGTGCATATTGTTCTTCTCCACAATCATTTCAATCAGCTCATAGCACATCACAAGGGCGAGAATGGCCGCCGCGATAGGGACGATTACCGTTTCAGACAGGGATTGCAGCATAGAAAAAATGCCGCCGTTCCAGTCCTGCGGGGTACTCCCCACGTCCGACGCGATTTCCCCGACTTTGGTATTCACAGTGTTAAACAGCCCCGACAGGTTCCCCATGATACCGTCAATCAGGATTCCCTTTATCCATTCCCCAATCAAATCACCGATCATGTGGGTACACCTCCTTTCCCGCGCCCTCCCGAAAAGGGGGAGGGCGCGGAGGCGATTCTAAGGTTAGCGGTTGGCATTGGGCCGGTTATCCCAGCAGCCCGGAGAGAAGCGGCACAAGGGTAATGCCGATCAGGGCAACGCCGCCGCCCGCGACAAGCTGCTTAACGCCCTGTGATTTGGAGGCCGGGTTGTCCTGGCCGTACCCCTCCAAAAGATTGACGCCTCCCCACACGCAAAGCGCACCGCCGAGGCCCACAACGATAGTCTGTAAAACGTCAACAGCAGAATTGAAAAAATCCATAAATTACCTCCATACATTCAGATTGTGATGTTGTTTGGTTTCAAAAAAAGCTGCCGGTCATTTCCCGGCAACAGCGTCACAATCCGCAGGCGGCCCGGAGTTATTGGCCGCCCAGCCATTCCCGCAGGGCAGTCACATAGATTTCCGCCCATGCGTCACACATTTCAAGGTCTACTTCCGCCTCCATCTGTTTTAAGGCGTCGTCGTCAGGCAGTTCAAAATCGTGTTCGATCATCCACCGCAGCGCAACGCAAGCGGAGAATACGCCACGAAAAGCGGTCTGCACAGACTTGAAGTATTCCGCAAATGTAATTTCGTCCGAGTGTTTCATAGGTCAGGCTCCTTTCTTTGGCCGCCGCCCTACTGGGCGGCTAAATCTTCGTCCGACAGGTCAATGTCGTAAAGCTCAAAGGTTTCATCCTCCGATACCACACGCCGCTTTTTCCGGCGCAGGGACGACAAGTATCTGTCCACGTCAAAGGTGTTCTTTTTATCGGCGTCCGAGAGGTATTTATAGCGGGGGTGGCGGGTAATGTCGTACTTCTCCGAGAAAAACGGCCTTACGCCGCGCATCTGCAAAATACACTTGCCTCCGTCCATCGTTGCGATTTCGTCCTGGCTCATCAACTCCTTTCCTAACTTCTGATAATTCAGTCCGTGGGAGGTCTGCGCGCCCCGGTTCTCGCTCTGGTTGTAGCTGTCAATGGTTTCTTTCCCCAGCACGTCCGCGATCTCCTTGGCGTTCTTGCCCCTGCCACTAAGGAAAAGCGTACAATCGCAGTTGTCGGAAATGATTTCCGCCGCGTCCTTGTAAATGGCCTTTAGCTGCGATTGGCTTTGCAAAATGATAGAAGCCGAGATTTCCCGGCTTCGGATGGTGGCAATCAGCTTGTCAAAATTTGGTATCTGGCCAATATTGGCGAACTCGTCTAAAATCAGCCGTACATGGACGGGCAGCCGCCCGCCGTATTTATCATCCGCCCGGTCGCACAAAAGGTTGATAAGCTGGCTCTGCACCATAGCCAGAATGAAATTAAAGGTCGTGTCCGTGTCGCTCATAATGAGGAACAGGGCCGTTTTTTCATCCCCGATGGTGTCAAGCTCCAACTCGTCGTCCTCCATCAGCTCCCGCACTTCCCGGATGTCAAAGGGCGCTAATCTGGCCCCGCAGCTAATCAGAATCGAGGAACGGGTCTTGCCTGCGGATAACAGGAATTTCTTGTACTGGCGTACCGCAAAATGGTCGGGGTCTTTTTCTTCCAGCCGTTCAAACATCAGGTCAACCGGCGATTGAAATTCCGGGTCGTCCTCGCGGGCTTCACTGGCGTTAATCATTTCAAGCAGCGTCGTGAAATTCATTTCATCGTCCGGCGCTTCATACCAGATATAGCCAATGAGGGCGGAGTACAAAAGCCGTTCCGACTATAGTGATAGGTAATCCTTTGAAGTTATCGCCGGATTTTCCCCCACTTCACACCGGACGTGCGACTTTCACCGCATCCGGCGTTCCATCGATTGTTTTCACAAGCATTTAATCAATCTCCAAATGAAATACTATTATTCTATTGCGGACAAACCAGCCCGCTCACGCAGACTGTTTACTTTTGACATCAGTTCCTTTGTTGTTTTGAGCGCATCAGCTATCGCTTTCAGCTCATTCGTCGGGCGTCTTTGCAAAAGTGGAAGGAATCTCCTGTGGAACAAAATCATGTTTTGATAACGTTCCCTGCCGCCAAACTCTGCCGGAGTTTTCAGCCAGCATACGATATCAGCCGCATTTTCAAAGAAGTCTCCACTTAGCGCACATTTTCCACGTTGAGCAGAGAATAATGAAATCCTGCTGTCTGTGAGTTCTGTGCTTCGACCCATAGACGGTTGTTTTCTCAAACCCGCCAGAACAAACGAGTTCAGGCTTAGGTTTGTGTGTATCAATGCCCGCCCGTCGGCCGTATAACTGCATACCGCCGTTTTCTTTGCCATCGGTATCTTGTTCTTGATATATGCGATAGGATAGATAGGTTGGTCGATTCCTGATACATACCGTACCATTGCCGACTTCCCAAACCGCTCCTTTTCGCTCTCGGTCATTGCACCGCCCTCTCGAACAAGTTTGCACCCGGTTTCTGTATTGAGCCGATTGGTTAAAACTGTCATGACCTGCCTGTGGATTTTCCTGCAATCAATGCTGATACAGGTAGCGAGCTGAAAATAATTCTGTATTCCCAGAACCATTGAATTGAACAGCCTTATCTCGTCTAAAGGTCTTTTCCCTTTGGACGGTTTGGCGATCCGCTTCGCTTGTTCCACCAGCTTTTGCCTTTCCAGTTTCAACTTTTTGTCACAGATATGAGATTGCACGGCGTACCTACCGTTTTTTGGTCTGACCCGTATCTTGAATCCGAGGAACTCTGAATAGCGTTTTCTGACATTGACTATCCTTGTTTTCTCTGGTGATACTTCGAGCCTTAGCCTCTCAGTTATCCACGCCGCTACAGCTTCTTTCGTTCTCAAAGCGTCCTCTTTGTTCCGACAGAAGATTCTGAAATCATCTGCATATCTTACGATGTACATTTCTTTCAGTCCCGTTTTCCTCATTTTGAGAAATGCCTTGCTCCGGTCAAAAGTAATCGAGTTTCTGATTTTCCTCTCATACCCGTATTCCTTTACAAGGGGGTGGTTCTGCCATTGGCTCTCTACCCAGTTATCCAGTTCATTCAGCACGATATTCGCAAGTAGCGGTGAAATGATACCGCCTTGCGGTGTGCCCTTGTCTGGTATGAAGGTAGTGCCGTCTGGCATTCTAATCGGCGCTTTCAGAATCCGCTTGATAATAAAAATCAACTGTTTGTCGTGTATTCCCAAAGCCCATATCTGCCGCACCAGCTTACTGTGATTTACATTATCGAAGAAGCCCTTTATATCAAACTCAATCACATAATGCAGATTCATTCGCTGGAGCATGGTATAGGTTCTCTGCATGGCGTGTTCTACGGAGCGGTTTGGGCGAAAGCCGTAGCTGTTGTCGCTGAATTTTGCTTCGCAGATAGGCTCCATGACCTGCTTGATACATTGCTGTACCAGCCTGTCCCAGATACAGGGAATACCCAATGGGCGGGTCTTGCCGTTCGGCTTCGGAATGTCTTTACGCCTGACCGGTTTTGGCCGGTATCCATGCTGACTTCCTGTGACAATAAACCTCACTTTCTCCACAACTGTTTCGGGCGGTAAACACCCGATGTCACTGATGTTTCTGTTGTCTGTTCCTGCTGTGTAGCTTCCTCCGTTTGCTTTGATGTTCCGATATGCCAGAAGAATGTTATCCCGGCTTAGGATTATATCCATAAGGTCGGTAAAGCTGTCTCCGGCCAGACTTCGGCGATAGAGTTCGTCAAAAACTGGCTGCATACCGTAATACTCGGCGTGCCGTAAGTCGTCTACACATAGATTTTTGCTTTTCTTTGGCATAAGGCATCACCTCCTTTTACGAAAGTGACCCTTTTGGTCTTACTCGAATCCTTATGTTGGATTGAATAATGCCTGTTTATCTCAACCGACTTGTGGCCATTCCTCCGTAGCTCACATAACGCAAGCACATCATAGGTTCGACCACTGCTTTTCAGCAGCAGTTCGTCTGCTTATTGTTCTTCGCCAGACTATTCCTTGCGGAATCTGCTGCCTTTCCTCGTTCCGATAGTTCTATCTGTACATACATACCCTTAGGTTCCTGCTATAGGCCTGTCGGCTTGCCTGTGCCTGTAACACAGCATGGTCGTTCGTAGGGCAAATTTCTACTGAACCACACCGACTGCGCTTTAACGCACCCCCGCATTTCTGCGTGGTCTTCTTTTAGACCTGTACATTCGCAGGTTCGTCAGTCCGCCCGCCAAAGCGAACATTCTAACCATAGGTATCTTATAGACCCTCGGCCTATAGGTAACACAGTCTGCCGCCAGACCGCTTTCGACCACTTTGGGCAGTGGTTACGGTTACTCTCAGCCTTTGTCATGGGGCTTCGTACAAGAGCCATTACAGCTAATGCACGCCCATCAAGGGTAGGCGTTTCAGGGCGTTACCCCGTCATTCCACCTATCAAACTATCAGTTCTCCGAACAACGGAAAACCGTTGCCCGTGCGCAGACTTTTTACCGCCTGCGAACGAGTCGCACTCACCCAAAAATCCTCGGCGCTCTTTTCGCCCTCGCCCTTGGTGTTGCAGATCAGCGTGTTTACCAGCTTCAAGATGTCCTTTTCGCTGTGGATGTAGCGGAACGGGTTATATCGCATACTCTTGGAAAAGTTGATGGTATTTAATACTTTCACCCGGTAGCCGCTTCGCACAAGGAGCTGGCCCACCTCCCCGATCAGGCCGCCTTTTGGGTCGGTGATAACAAAAGAGGTCGGATAGTCCTTGGACACGCATTGCATGAGGTTGGGCTTCACAAAAAAGCGCGTCTTGCCGCTGCCGGAGCCGCCGATCACCAGCACGTTTTTGTTTCTGGCCGTCTTGGGGTCTTTGGGACGGTTGTTCATGGTGAGGCGTTCCGTCTGTGTCAGCAGGATATTGTTATCAAACACGGGGTCGATGTACGGGGCTATATCTTTGGGGCCGCCCCAACGGGCGCTGCCGTACTCCACGCCCTTGCGGTATTTCTTGGCGTTTTTGCCTTTCAGGTACACCATCAGCCGCAGCAGCGCCGCGCCGGTCACGCCGATGAGCAGGTCAAAGCCGTGGAAGCTGGGGGCGGCGCTCTCAAAGGCCGCCGAAAACCCATCGAGAAAGTGCAGCAGCTTTTCCGAAATATCCGCCCCGGCTGCCAGCCGGTATGCCTGCCCCAGCTTGCCGAACAGATAGACAAACAGGAGATAGGGCAGGTTGGCGATTATCAGTTTTTTTACTTCTGGCTTCACAGCGACAGCCCCCTTTCCTTGACTTTCTCCTTGGCCCGCTGTTTCTCTTTGGACGCAGCCTTTTGTTTCATGGCGGATAGGGTTTTTCGGATGGAGGGCCGTTCCTCCCGGTTTAGCTTCTTGGCCGTGAACTCCTTGAACGCCTGTTCCAGATTGTCCGCCTGCTTGGTCTTGAAAATCACGATATAGCGGGGCGGATGGGTGGTATTGTCTTTCCGCAGGCTAAAATCAAGGTCGTATTTCTTGGCGCAGGGCTTAAAGAGGCCGATGTTGGCCTCGGTGATTTCGATATTGGACAGCGCGGAACCGTCCCGTTTGAGCTTCCGCAAGCTCTGCTGGCCGTGGGGAAGTCTGGCCTTGCCCTTTTTCCGGGCTTCCAGATACTTCTTCATGGCCGCTTGCAGCACTTGGCCGGTGAGCTTGCCGGTCTTGATTGCTAACGCTATGGTTTTCTGATCGACTTCTTCCTGCAACTGCCATCCCTCCTTTGGAAGTCAAGCAGGCAGGCGGCACGGCTTAAATCCGCACCCGCAGGCCGGAAAGGTCGTCGGCGCGTATGCCGACAAGATACCATTTCTCCGCCATCTCAATGCGGGTCGGCCTCCATCTGCCGCCCACCATCACGTCAAAGGTTTCCCCACAGTGCAGGCCGCCGTAGTAGTCCGCCAAATCAAAACGGATGTCGTAGCGGTCTGTCTGCTCGTCAAAAATCAATGCACCCTGTTTCATAGGGCCGTCCTCCTTTCAGATTTTGCCGGTGTTCATATCGTGGGCCACCAGCGACGAATAGTAATTCCCAATCGTGGACGGGGCATTGAACAACGCCGCCCGCAGGTATTGTTTGATGTTGCGGATTTCTGTGGTATTCCTGTTCAGGCAATCCAGCACGAAGCGGATATGTTCACTGTCCAGCTTCATCATTTTTGCTTTTACCAGCTCGGCGGGGTAATCGTCCCCGGCAACACGGATGGTCTTGCGGCGGGTGCAGACAGTTTCAAGAATCAGGTCTACAATTTCGTCCAGACGGTCGCCGTCATAGGGCAGATCGGTTTTGAGAATGTCATAGCTGATATTGTCTTTGATGATTCCCTCATACACCCGGTATGCTTCATCCGATTCCTTTCGTTTCCATTCCGGCGGCCCTGCCGCCCCGTCCTCCAAAGGTGAGGGTGGGGAAAGGATAGGAATGGAATCGGTACTTAATCCATCCGTAGTTAATGGGTCTTTTATTTGTCTATCTTTATTTAATTGCATTGGTTTTCCCTGCGTAGGCTTTTCCAGTGTTGGTTTTTCCAACATTGGATTTTCCAACGTAGGTGAATCCGGCGCTGGCTGGGGCTGCTCGTAAATAAGATAGTCCGCACCGCGAAGCCGCCCCTGCCCGTCGCGCTCACGGGAACGGACGATATACCCGGCCTGTTCCAGCTCCCGGACAGCCGCCCGGATAGCGTCGATCTGTTCCCGGTTGATAAGGGATAGGCCCTTTAGGGTAAAGTCCCAGTCCTCCGGCAAGGACAGCATTTGCGACAGCAGGCCCTTGGCCTTTAGGGATAGGTCTTTGTTCCGCAGGTGGTGGTTCGACATGACCGTGTAGCCCCGGTTTTTCTCCACGCGAAAAACTGCCATTTCGTCGTCAACTCCTTTCACTTGGAATTTCACCGCGCCGTCAAGGGCGGTGAGCTTGCCCGGCTGGTAGGGACATTCTGCGTAGACGCAAAACTGATACTTCCAGTATGGGCGGTAAAAGCGGCAGGTGCCGCAATCCTCCGGCGCTCCGGCCTCGCCGTTGTCAAAATGGTCTGCGCCCGGCCTCTCCTGCATGAGCTGTTCAAAGGCCCGGTCGTCGCCGGATGTGAAGTACATAGGCGGTCGCCTCCTTTCTGTTTTAGGCGCAAAAAAAGCAGCGTCCCTTATTTCCCCGCAGGGAAAAGAGAACGCCGCTTCTTGCGGTGTCATATTCAATTTTTGATGTGTCCTATTTGGGTAGGGGTACTTCACGGGAAAAAGCAGCGTGTCAGGCTCAATCCGAATGTAGTAAATGAGTAGTAAATTCAGTTCTCATATCCCGTGAAATGCCCGTATTTCCGGGCTTTTTTGAGATAATCAGAGTTTTTTGTAAAAAAATTACTCGAAAAGCAGCTTTTAGTACAAATGCTAAAACAGGTTTATTCGCACTTGAGGGAGTGTCTTTAGTTAATGGAGCCCAAACTACAGGAACCATTGGTACCACATTCTTAGAGAATCCAGAGCAAGTTAGTAAAGCCACTGTATTTGTTCAATTAATTGACCTTGCAGATGTCGATGAAACTTGTGCATTACAAATTACGAAGTTATCAAACACACAAAACAGAATTGATAGTAAGGAATTTGCTGCATTAGATCCGGAACAAGAACGCCTAAAAACAGACTTAATTTTCTCAAATATTTATTATCTGTATAAATCAGGTGCGAAGGTTGAGGATCCCTTACATCAGGTTTCAATCGATGAGGCCATAGTGGCGCAAGCTTGTTTGCAAGATGATATAACTTATTCAACTATTTGCAAAAAGGGTGTAGGATCATTAACAGAAGATATAACAAAACCTCCGTATAAAATTCTTTTTAATGGTTCTACTAATGCATTCACTATGAAAAATAGTATTGAGGTTTTGAGAGCGGTGGATAAATATCTTCAGATTCACGAAAATGATTATCAGGCTAGAAATCGCTTGGCATTAATTCATGGAAATCGTTTTATTTTGTATGTCGTATTACAAAATATAAAAAGCCACCCCAAGTATACTACTGAAATGATTGGTGTTACTGAAATCTTAGATTTGGTTAATAAGCAATGCGAAAAAGTAATTCCTAAAATTGTTAATGCTATGAATATTAAATTTCCAGATGCGTATCCTGCATATATTTTTAAGAATATTGGGCGTTGCCGTTCATTATTTGCTGAAATTAATAATTGCGAGTAAGTTAAAGCATAGAAATCTTATCCCTTTTCTAGATTGGTGTTGCTATTAGCCCCCTAAATAAATCCTTCGCTAAAATATACAAGAGGTGTTCTCACTACTTTTGAGGACACCTCTTGTCGAATTACTGTTGATTGACGAAGATTATATCAGCAACACTTATATAGAAAAGGGACGAAATCTTTGATGGTAAGCGCCAAATGTTAGGGTGGCTGGCGCTTCGCCACCAAATACCTCATAATGATAGATAGCTAGATGCAAGCACTTCGCTCTGGAATACGATACATTTCATTGATAGGTGCGAGCATTTCACTACACATTTATGGAGGTATCGAAAATGTCCAGTTACAATGCCAGAGTCCCGGCTGATCAGCAGTTTCAACTAATTATGGAATGCAGGAACAGTGGGCTCTCCGATTATCAGTGGTGCAAGGAGCACGGAATTCATCCGGGAACCTTTTACAACTGGGTCAGTAGGCTCAGGAGGAAGGCCTGCTGTGAAATCCCTGAGTCCATTTCCAAAGCGGAGCCTTCACCGCCTCCGGTTCAGGAAGTGGTCCGCTTAAACGTTCATTCAAAAGCAGCGAATCCTGAGCTGATGCTTCTATGTCAGTCAGCGCCTGCGAGTCCAACCTGTATTGCAGATATTTCTGCCAGCATAGAAATATCTCTGGGTAATGCGACAATCCGTATCGCCAATGGAACTGACCTTGCTATCCTTGATTGGATTCTGAGCCTTGTGAAAGGCATCGGGTGTTAGGCGATATCTCCGTGGCGGACAACATCTATATCGTATGTGGCACAACAGACATGCGCAAATCGATCGATGGTCTCTGCAGCATTGTCCGGGACAAACTTTCCATGGATCCGGATCAGTCATCCCTGTTCCTTTTCTGCGGTAAACGGTGTGACCGGATCAAGGTCCTGCTCCGTGAACCGGATGGATATGTGCTCCTTTACAAGAGACTGAATGTTGCACAGGGACGCTATCGTTGGCCACGGAAACGTTCAGAAGCTCAGGCAATTACCTGGCGGCAGCTGGACTGGCTGCTAAACGGACTGGACATTGAACAGCCAAAGGCGATCCAAACCAGCTGAAAATCATCGTGAAATCTACGAAATTTTCCAGTGACATTTCTGATGAAAACGTGGATAACTTTTTCTCTTTTCATCCAGGCCGGGATAACTCCTGCGTGATTTCTATTTCATCGCTTTTCATCGTATTCTGAGCTTGCCATAACAGAAAACATCTCAGTTTATCCATCTTATGGCTGCTCTCCGCGTCGGTTATCCACCGTCATTATGACGAACACCTGGCCGTGACGAATTCGCTTTTTTCTTCGATTTCTGGTAAAATACCAGTAACGAAACAGAGGGGCGTAGGACCATGGCATCCAGTGCAAAGGACATCCAGTTCAATGAACTAAAGGATACGATCTCACAACTGAATACAACCATCCGTACCCAGAATGATCTGATCGTATCCCTGCAGAAGATGCTGGAAGAACGCAATGCAAAGGACGATGAAAAAGACCGGATCATTTCAAATCTGCAAGCGCAGCTTGAATACTTCAAACAGAAGCTTTTTGGCAGTTCCAGTGAACGACGCAGTGATATGCCCGGTCAGCTGAATCTTTTCTCCGTCCCTGATTCCGGGAAAGAACCAATTCCGGAACTCATTGAACCGGAGTTTATCGAAGTGAAAGCTAGCAAACGAGGGCGTAAGCCCAAAGCGAACTATGACGAGATGTTCGCAAATCTGCCAATCCATTATGAAGAGGTGGATACACTGACAGACAAAGAAAAACAGTGTCCTGCCTGTGGAACCATGATGGTTCCGATCGGCCATGAAGAAATCAGGACAGAGCTGCGTTATACCAAAGCAAAGCTGGAACGTATTGTGTACGTTGCAACCACGTATGGCTGCCCTGTCTGCAAGGATACGGAAGTCCCACAGTTTATCAAGGATGAAGGAGTTGCGGCACTAATCCCTGGAGGCTATGCCTCATCCTCCCTTGTGTCACACATCATGTATGAAAAGTATGCAGATGCGCTTCCGCTGTATCGACAGGAAAAAGGATTTGAACTCCTTGGAGTCAGCATCAGCAGAACGACCATGGCGGGTTGGATTATCACCTGTTCCCAGAATTATCTGAAACCCGTGTATGACTACTTTCACCGTGAGTTACTGAAACGAAATTTCCTGATGGCAGATGAAACACCCATCCAGGTCTTAAATGAACCTGGCCGGAGACCGCAGAGTAAGTCCTATGTCTGGCTGATGCGTTCCGGAGAAGACAGGCTGCCGCCCATCGTCCTGTACCATTATTCAGAGACGCGTGCCGGAGAACATGCGGCGGACTTCCTGAAAGGAATCGCAGATGGAACGTATGTCATGGCTGATGGTTACAGTGGTTATAACAAGCTGAGAAAAGTCCGAAGATGCTGTTGTTACGCACATATCCGGAGATATCTGATCGAAGCCATTCCAACCGGCCATGATAAGGACTACAGCCATCCAGCAGTTCAAGGCGTTCTGTATTGTAACAAGCTGTTTGAGTATGAACGCAGCTATAAGGAAAAGGAACTATCTTATATGCAGGTTTACAAACGCCGCCAGAAGGATCAGAAGCCGATCGTGGAAGGTTTCATAGGCTGGCTGGATGCACAGCACCCAGAAAAAGGAAGCCGCATGGATCGGGCAGTGACTTATATCCGAAATCGAAAAGACACGCTGATGACATATCTCGAAGACGGACGCTGCAGCCTGAGCAATAATCCATCGGAGAATTCAATCAGACCGCTAACCTTAGGCCGCAAGAACTGGGTGTTCAGCGACAGCCAGGATGGTGCGAATGCGAGTATGGCAGTTTATACCATGATAGAGATGGCGAAAGCACATGGGCTGCACCCATACAACTATCTACAATACCTGCTCGACAGCCGCCCAGGCAAAGATACTACCGATGCAGAGTTCCAGGATCTCGCACCGTGGAATGAAAAAGCCAGGATAGAATGTAACAAAAAATCAGAGTAAAACGCTCGCAACCCTGACATCACATGTTGGTGCCAGGGTAGATGTGTTGGGATACCCTAACACTTGGCGCTTACGGTGCAAATGCGAGTATGATAGTATATACCATGGTGGAGATGGCGAAAGCCCATGGGCTGCACCCATACAACTACCTGCAGTACCTGCTTAACAGCCGTCCTGGAAAAGATACTACCGATGCGGAGTTCCGGGATCTCGCGCCGTGGAGCGAAAAGGCCAGGAGAGAATGTAAGAAGAAATCAGAGTAAAACGCTCGCAACCCTGACATCACAAGTTGGTGCCAGGGTAGACGTGTTTGGACACCCTAACACTTGGCGCTTACCTTTGATGGCACTATATACAATGAATTTATCAGAAGTTGTGTCGTAAAGAATGAAAAACGATTCTTATATATAAAGTAATATCCACTGTGTTTATATTGTTACAATTAGTTTACGTGGTGGTGATGATGTAAAACGTGTGAGGAGCGAACTATTTTTTTAAGTTTGTCAGAGAGCTACGCATACCCTTTCATTTATCTGTTGCCCCATTTTATTCCGAAAGTAAAATGTATTATTTAGAAAAATGGAAATACAAGGTAGGTCGTCTAAATTTTTATGAGCATAAGATAATAAAGCAATGACAATACATGTAATAGTATTACGGTGGAATTTTGGAGCCGCTACATTGACTAAGTGGTTTAGGATTATGCAGTGGTGGTTATCTGGTGCCGAGGACATTATGGCAATTAGAGGACGGGAAGCCGCCCTCTTTTCTTTATATGATACAAAAAATTTTGTCGTAGCCTTGACATAAGGGTGGCAAATGTGGTAACAACAAGATTCGAATACAGAAAAAAAACAGGAGAAAATGCAGAACCATGAAGGATTATTATACCATAAGCGAAATTTCCAAATTATATGGGATCGGTACGGATTCCCTCCGCTACTATGAGGAAGCCGGCGCGCTGGAGCCTAAAAGGGGTAAAAATAATTACCGCCTTTACCGCCTGAAGGATATTTACCGCCTGAACATTATCAGAGACTTACTGCAGCTGGGCTTTTCCATGAAACAGGTGAAGACCTACCTGGACTGCCAGAATCTGGAGCATACATTGATTATGATGGAGGATGAAAAAAAGAAAATACGGGAACAGGAGGAACGCCTGAAGCTGGCGGAGGAATCTATACAGAAGCGTATGGAGCATATAAACAGATACCGGGAAGCAAAAGAAGGAGAGTACCTGCTGAAAAAGTTTCCGGACAGATACTGTCTGCAGCTCAATGAGGATTTTACCCGGGATGAAGAGGTGGATTTTGCAGTTAAAAGGCTTCAGAAGCGCCATGAGGATAAAATAAGGAGCCTGGGCGACCAAAGCTTCGGAGCCAGCCTGTCACCGGAGGATATCAAAAACGGAATCTATAATCTGTTCCATTCCGTATTTTTCGTCCTGGAGGATGCCGAACCGGATAGCCAAAGAACACTAAACGCTGAAGATTTACGGAAAAGCAGCGATATTCTTTTGCCGGCCGGCAGCTATATGACCACCTTCTACCGCGGCCCCTACACACAATCGCCGCAGAAAATTAAAGCGCTTATGGAGGAAGCCTCGGCAAGAAGTCTTAAGATAACCGGGGATATCCTGGAGCTGTACCCGATTGACAACCGCTATACAACGCAGACGGAAGAATTCGTAACGGAAATACAGATCCGTGTCGAGAAACAATAAAACACTGATACGCCAGGCCGATTTACTTGCTCTCCAGAATGGATTGATGCAGCTGCACGAACAGCTCATCATATTTCAGATGCTTTCCCTCAAACCTGGTTACCGTAGCATACAGGAAAAGCGGAATTTCCCTTCCCTCAAAGCAAATCGATTCGCCATTCCTTCCGGTAATTAATTCCGCCAGCCTTCGTGCATAAGAAATGTCCTTGCTGTTTGTCAAAAGCGCAAATTCATCCCCTCCAATGCGGAAAACGATATCATCTTCGGCTGCGAAGCCTTCCATCCTCCGTACAGATTCCAGAATGGCCAGATCCCCGGCTTTGACAGAAATTTCATTTATGGGCACCAGCCCCTTAATATCGCAGCAGATAAAATAGCAGTCCCTTCGTTCAAGGAATAAATCATAAAGTTCAGATATATCCACAGGTTTTCTTTGCTTCATATACGCATCTCCTTTTTCAAACGGTTTTTGCAGACGCGGGAAAATATCAGTGAAACGGTTTCGGCTGCGAAAGGCGGCAGGTGAGCATCCACGGCTTTGTTCAAAGGCTCTGGTGAATGCTTCATGAGACTGATAGCCGTAACTCAGAGCAATATCCAGTATGGATTTTTCAGGATGCTGTATCAGCTCTTTGGCAGCTTTGGTCATCCGCCTCTTAATTACATATTCTTTAACACTGCAGCCATAGACGCTGCGGAACAGCTTTTCCAGGCATGATTTTGAACAGAAGCAGTTCCTTGCCGCAGCCTCCGCAGTAATTGTTTCACAGAGATTTTCTTCCATATAAGCTAATGCATCTGCAAGCAGTTCCAAATTGTTCATAGGGGCCTCCTGATTTCTGGGTTACGGTACCGTAAACAGCAGTCCGGATTCATCAGAATTGTTCTGCCTTAATCAAAGAATAGCATCTTTATGCCCAAAAAGCTTGATATTTTGGATTCCTTACGCCGTTTCTTCTTTTTTGGTAAAAAAATAACAGCCGCAGAACCCTCCGTCTTGTGTATCTTATCAAGGAAGGCTTTGCGGCTGTCTTGGTAGAACAGGGATTCCGACAGCATTAATTAAAAATTAAACAACATTCTTAAACTGGCTCATATACAGCTGGTAATAAGCTCCCTTCATCGCCATAAGCTGCGCGGCGTTACCCTCTTCAACGATTGTTCCGTTGTCGATGACAAAGATCCGGTCCGCCTTTTGAATCGTGGAAAGACGGTGGGCGATAACAAAGGAGGTGCGGCCCTTTAACAGGCTTTCGATGCCGGACTGAACCAGCAGCTCTGTTTTTGTGTCAATGCTGGAGGTGGCTTCATCCAGTATCAGTATCCTGGGATCAGATACCATGGTGCGGGCGAAGGCCAGCAGCTGTTTCTGGCCGATGGACAGCCCACCGCCGCGTTCACTGAGAACGGTATCGTAGCCATTATCCAGACGCATGATAAAATCGTGTGCATTTACCGCCTTGGCCGCAGCTATGATTTCCTCGTCCGTGGCGTCCAGTTTTCCGTATCGGATGTTATCCTTAATCGTTCCGGAGAACAGGAAATTATCCTGGGTCATAATACCCATCTGGTGCCGCAGGCTTTCAATGGAAACATCCCGGACATCATAGCCGTCAATGTATACATGCCCGTCCTGGATGTCATAAAATCGGCTGATCAGGTTGACTATTGTTGTTTTACCGGCGCCGGTAGGGCCTACAAGGGCGATGGTTTCTCCCGGTTTGATATGGAAGCTGACTTCGTTCAGCACCTTTACCGTGCCGTCATAGGAGAAGGATACCTTATCAAAATCCACTTTCCCCTGAATGGGAGGCAGCTCCTTCACGCCCTCCCTGTCCGTAATGGCGGAAGGGGTATCCATGATTTCAAAGACACGTTCCGCGCCGGCAATGTTTGTAATCATCTGATTATAGAAATTACTCAGATTCATAATCGGATGCCAGAACATGGAAATGTAGGAGCCGAAGGCAATAAAGGTACCGATGGATACCTTATCCACGCCGATGATCAGAATTCCTGCAAAATACAGCGATACGGTGCCAAGTCCCCAGCAAAAATCAATTACGGAACCGATGGCATCATTTAAACGCACCGCATGGATAAAGGAATCCCGATGCTCCTTTGTCAGGCCGCGGAAGGTATCCATAGTTTCCTCTTCCGCACCAAAGCTCTGGATAATCCGGATACCGGACAAATCCTCATGGACAAAAGCGTTAAGGTTGGAGGATTTTTTCCTGTGGATCTGCCATCTTTTGTGGGAACGCGTCTGAATATACCAGATACAGGCCGCCATCAGCGGAAGGCTGATTAAGGAAGCCGCCGCAAGTCCCGCATTTTTAATAAACATAATAGCCACCACCGCACAGATGGTAATGAAATCCGGAATCAGGGTGGTAACGCAGTTGGAGAGTACATCCTTCAGAGAATTGATATCCCCGATAATACGCGCCAGGATTTTTCCTGTAGGGCGGCTGTCAAAAAACTGGAAGTCAAGCGTCTGGATATGGGTATATAATTCCTGACGGATGGTTACCAGAATGCTGTTGCATACCTTTGCCATAACATACATACGAAGCTTTATGCCCAGAACCATCAGGATATTCAGAACGACTGCAAAAACGATAAGCCGTCCCAGCCCTCTGAAATTCCCTTTGGAAATATAGTCATCCACCGCTGATTCCATGATAAGCGGGTTCAACAGGTTTACAACCACGCAGAAGCCCATGATAAAAAGGACTCCGATAATCTGTTTTTTATATGCAAGCAGGTACTTGAAGAGACGCATGAGCGTGGCCATTTTCCCTACTTCTATTGTTTTTTCATCATCTTTAAATGAATTGAAGGGCATTTTTTACGCCTCCTTTCTTTCGTGGCCGTCGGTGCCCAGGGCGCCGTACTGTGCCTGCCATGTTTCATAATAAAGTCCCTTCTGTGCGAGCAGGCTTTCATGCGTGCCCCTCTCCTTGATGGAACCGTTTTCCAGAACAATAATTTCATCCGCATTGCGGACTGCGCTGATACGGTGTGCGATAATCAGCTTGGTAGTATCGGTAAGCTCCAGCAGAGCCTGCTGAATGGCATATTCGGTTTCCATATCCAGTGCGCTTGTGGAATCGTCCAGCACCAGAATGGGATTTTTCTTGGCGATGGCGCGCGCAATGCTGATACGCTGCTTCTGCCCGCCGGAAAGCCCTACGCCGCGTTCACCGATAACCGTATCATACTGTTCATCCAGTTTTTCAATAAAATCACTGGCCTGGGCACAGGAGGAAGCGCCGCGTATCGTCGATAAATCCACCAGGTTCCTTTTCCCGAGCTTCACATTTTCACTGATGGTATCCGAAAAAAGAAATACATCCTGCATGACAATGGAGATATTGCTTCGAAGCTGCTTTAAGGACATATCCCTTATGTTCACATCGTCCACATAGATAGAACCGTCCGTGGCATCGTAAAGACGCTGCAGAAGCTGGATGATGGAGGTTTTTCCCGCGCCGGTAGCGCCCATAATTCCTATGGTTCCGCCGGGTTTTACATGGAAGGAAATGTCATGAAGGATTTCATGTCCGTCCTCCTTATGAAAAGAGACGTTTTTAAACTCCACCTTTCCCTGAACGCCGGGAAGCATTTTGGGAACTTCCGGCTCAATGATGGTAGGCTTTTCAGCATAAATCTTACGGATTTTCCGGTAGCTGCCCACGGCAGAGGAAAAGTCGTTGGAGAGCCAGCCCAGCATTTCCATGGGCCATACGATATTCATGGAATATTCCACGAAGGCGCTCAGGCTGCCGATGGTGAGCCTGCCGTTGATAACAAGGCTTCCGCCGAAGAGCAGCACGATGAGCGGCAGCAGCTTGGTGATCAGTGAAAAATACGGATAGTATTTTACGAAAACCTTGGACTGACGCATATTCAGCTCGTAATAGCGGTTGTTGTGTGAAAGGAATTTGCCGATTTCGTATTTTTCCCGGGCAAAGGCCTTTACTGTCCGTACGCCGGCCAGGTTCTCTTCGGCCACCGTATTCAGGGCCGCGTTCTCCTCACTGATATCTTCGTAGATATCGCCCAGCCGGCGTTCCTCCAAAATGGCGATGGAACCGGTGATGAGCATGGCCAGGGTAGGAATCAGCGCCAGCTTCCAGTTCAGGCTGTACATACAGAAAAGAACGATGGCGGTATGGAAAATAACCTCCAGAATCAGCATGCTCACGTAGCTGACCGCATTCCAGATCCGGTCGATATCATCCTTGACGCGGCTCATCAGCTCTCCGGTATTGGTTCTGTCAAAATAGTCCGCGCTCAGAGACTGGATATGGGCAAAGAGATCCTTTCTCATATCTGTGGCGATGAAAGAGCCGATCCGGTCGAAGGTAAATTCTTTGGTATAGCCGAATACGCATCGGCCTGCGCCCACCAGAAGGATGCCTCCCAGCAGATATTTCAGCCGGCTTAAGTCCCCGCCCACAATGACATCATCAATGATGTGCCTGGTAAGCTGAGGCGATACCATATCCAGTGATACGGCAATTACCATGGACAGGAAACCCAGCAGATAGCCGAATTTGTGTTCCAGTAAGTAGGTAGATAGTTTTTTCATGATTGTGTTAAGTCCCCCTTATGTAATTTTAGAGCTTTCCGCGCATCCGCCGCAGGCAGGAGCTGTCATGCGCCCCCCTGTTTTTTGGCGGATGATGCAAAATAATCAGAGAAAAGAAAGAGGAAAGCGGTTTCACCGCTTTCCTGGCATGGTTTAAGGCGGTAAAGCGGCCTCCGGAAGAATTGCCGGCCGGGCTGACCGGACATTTTTTCCATAAAAAAACCACGCCAGAATTACCTGTCGTGGCTAATGCCGCTTTGGCTCCTTATGTATGGGAATACTGTCAGTTATATACAGAATCCGGAAACTTAAGAAGTGATTGTAGCATTATTATACCAGGAGGCAATTCCAAGTCTTTTCTCGTCATCAAGCAACGTCGCACTGATTGAATTACGTAATCTTCTGTTTCCGTTAGACATAAGTTTTACCTCCTTTTCTCTCAAATTTTTAACCGGTTACAGACTAAATATACCTTACCACCGGGCCGTGTGTTTTGTCAATCGTCTTTTTCAAAATGAAGAAAAGAAATGTAACGGTTGTTACTGTTCACTCAGTACTGTGCATTTACTGCACAGTACGTAAGAAAGTGATTCAAGAGTGCATAAATCCCATCGCCG